>Ga0194122_10000531_pt1 | contig 55331 bp, 49 predicted proteins | sample TA2MahCa10mmetaG_FD_155487 | JGI IMG/M metagenome (GOLD analysis project Ga0194122, IMG submission 155487) | Freshwater microbial communities from Lake Tanganyika, Tanzania - TA2015021 Mahale Deep Cast 10m | ecosystem: Environmental > Aquatic > Freshwater > Lake | place: Tanzania: Lake... | reverse complement strand
CTCTGGACTCGGAAGGCTCGCTCCAGGCATCGGATCGCAGGCCCGAATGCGGTTGTGCACCGCCAAGGAGCTGTTTTGGAGTTCAAGTTGTGCGAATTCCGGCCCTAATTTGGGAGCCAGCCGGTGCTCTGTGGCATCGGGTTGCGGGCGAAGCTTTAATCCGTTTCGGCCTAATTCCGCCAAAACGCGCACCGCTAATTCTGCACCTGCTACGGCCATGCGGGGGTACAGGCTGCCAAGCGTTTCGTTTGGTCCGACGTTTAAGGTAACCTGGTCCAGAATCGGGCCTTCGTCGATATGGGCATTGAGCGAAAAAGCGGTCAGGCCGGTTTGCGGGTCGCCGTGCGCAAGGCTCCACTGAATCGGGGCCGCGCCCCGCAGGTCGGGAAGTAGGGATCCGTGGATGTTCAACGAACCCAAGGGGGGCATAGACCAAACGACCTCGGGCAGCATGCGAAAGGCCACCACGGTGAACACGTCGGCGTTCACGGCGCGCAGTTCCGCCAAAAAAACCTCGTCGCGCAGCCGTTCGGGGCGCAAAACAGGGATGCCATGAGCCTCGGCCGCACGCGCTACGGGAGCGGGCTGGATGAATTGACCGCGGCCACTGGGACGATCCGGGGCCGTGACTACGGCGCAAACGTCAACATCGGGTGCCGCCACGAGTGCTTCGAGGCAGGTCACAGCGAAATCGGGAGTGCCAAGGAAAACGGTTCGAATCATGCCACAAAGGTCGCGCTTAAAGCTGCATCCACCCGTCGGCGTCGACGTTCCACCAACCGAACGAACATCCCTGTGTAAGAAGCGCTAAAAAATCGCTGCGCGTAAGCGGGAGGAGCTGGGCGGCCGCGGCAATCTGCAACCGTTGGTCGGGAGCCGACCTCAGGGCTTCCAGGAGCTGGCGCGCGGCGTCTTCAGGTTGGTTGCGGCGAGTGCACACGTCGCACTGTCCGCAATAGCTACCGGATTCGCCAAAGTAGGCGAGGAGTTCCCCAAAGCGGCAGGTGGTTGAATGGGGGTCGAGCATCGCTAAAATGGCGCGTGCCCGCCCTAAAATTCGGTTGCGGTCAAGGTCCCATTCGGCTTTAGTTATGGGGCTTGTAGGCTGGGGGTAGCGTGGATGCGTCCACCGGAAGGCACTGCCCGAGGCGCCGGGCTCGGCGTCGAGAAGACCTAAGTCGGCCGCCGAAAAGAGGAGGGAACGCAGTTCGGCAAGCGTCCAGGGGCCTAAGGGCGCGAGCGAGGCTAAGTCCACGGTTTCTGCGTGGTGAACAATTCCGGGAACCTTGCGCGCCAAGGCATAAAGCAACGCAGCGTACTTAGGGTTAGCCTCGGCCACGTCAACGAGGTCGCTCCCGCCGTACACCAGCCGAACCCGTACGCTGGTTTCGACGCCTTCGAGCGCTTCGGCGAGTCCTTTGCGCGCCATGATGCGAAGCAGCAGCTCTTCGGCAGACGTCTGCGGCTTGAGGCGCACGCCTGGTCCGTCGCCCACGGCTATCTGGGCCCTGCTCGCCAGCGCGTGGTACTGCTGCACCCATTCAGAAAACTCGGGCATGCTGCGCTCCATTTTGCGGCGGAACTGTCCCAACGACTTGGAATCGAGCAAAATAAGTGCTTGGGCCGGCTGGCCATCGCGACCGCCGCGCCCCATTTCTTGGTAAAGGGCTTCGGGGCTTTCGGGCACTTCGACGTGAAGAACTTGGCGCACATTGGTTTGATCGATTCCCATACCAAAGGCAGTTGTGGCCACCATCGTGCGGACTTCGCCAAGGGCCCAAGCGGTCTGAAGGCGCGAGCGCTCTTCACGGGGTAGGCCCGCATGGTAGGCGGCCGCAGGAATGTTCCGCTGCCGCAGCAGTTCAGCCCACCGGGTGGCGCCTGCTCGGCTGCGCACGTACACGATCTGCCGGCCGTCATTGGGCCGCAGCGACGCGATGCACGCTTGAGCTACGTCGGGTACGACGCGCACGTTCCAGTGCAGGTTGGGGCGCGCAAACGAAGCTTGAAACACCTGGGGCTCCTTTAGGCCGAGTGAGGCCACGATGTCGCGGAGCACTTCAGGGGTCGCTGAAGCCGTCAGGGCGAGGCAGGGCACCTTGGGCAATGCCGCGCGCAGCGATTGAAGCAGCAAGTACTGCGGCCTGAAGTCGTGTCCCCAATGACTGACGCAGTGGGCCTCGTCGATGGCCAGTAAGCGCACGTCCCAGTGTTCGAGAACGGCCAAAAAGTTTTTTGATTGGGCGCGTTCCGGCGAGACGTAGGCAAACTGAGGCGGATGCTGCTGCAGCCGCATCCAATCGGCAGGCTTAAGGTCTCCGGCGAGGGAGCGCGCATCAATTCCGCGCTGAACGAGCTGGTGGACCTGGTCCGCCATGAGTGAAATAAGCGGAGAAATTACCACGGTGGTTCCGCCGAGGACCAGTCCGGGCACCTGAAAGCACAGCGATTTTCCGCCTCCGGTGGGTAAGAGGGCCACGGTGTCGCAGCCCGACAGTATCGATTCGGCAATGGGTCGCTGAAGCGGTCGAAAGTCCGCGTAGCCCCAAACCGAGGAGAGTACAGCCGAAAGGCGGTCAGGTTCGCTGGACGACATTCAAAATGAACTCGACGCGTTCTTCGACCGACTTGCGTGGAACCTCGATGAGTTCGTATCCCAACGAAGAGTAGGTAGACACCAGCGATTCGTGAACTTGCATTGCAGTTTCAAAGGGCTCCCAGCGGGCATCGTCGGTGCGGTAAATGGCCTCCCAGGGCGGAAAAATAAACACTTTATAGTGGTAGGGGAAGGGGGTGGGGTCCATCCAATCAGGAATGGGCTTGTCTCCTGCCTGTAGGTAGCTGAGGGTATCCAGCAGGCTGCGGTCAAAAAACACGTCACCGGCGTAGTTAGCCGCTTCACGGTGCTGGTCGCTGCGCAGCTTCCATATAAGTTCAGAAAATGCCAAGAGGTTGCGCCAGGGGTCATCGCCTCCCAGCTTGGTGCCCTCCTGGGTAATGATGTCGCGCGAAATTTCGTGCAGCACGGGGTGACCGAGGTCCTGCAGCCGCGCCACGACCGAGGTTTTTCCGGTCGAGGGGGCGCCAGTTAGAACGATTCGGCGGGTTGTGCTGTTACTTTGGGTCATGGAGGAAGTCAAATTTCGCGAACTGCTGGAGCAAAACTACACCTGGCCCGCGCTGTATATGTTTAAATTCATTTGTCCAGCAAATAACGAGGCCATCGCGAAGCTGGAACAGCTGTTTGACCCTGAAGTGGCCGAGCTGGCACTAAGGCCTTCTTCAAAGGGAAACTATGTCTCGTTTACCGCTAAAGAACTGATGATCAGCGTCGATGCGGTCGTTGAACGCTACCGTCAAGCCCAAGGAATCCCTGGACTAATCAGTCTTTAGTCGTTTGATTCAGCTGGTGGATTCGGGGCTGCAACCACCTTTGGGGTGATGTTCAAGGTCAGCTGCTCGGCACCTGCCTCCCCAACAAATACCACGGTATCGCCGGGGTGAAACGCCCCCTTGACAATCTCTTCGGCTAAAGGATCTTCGACGTAGCGCTGGATCGCCCGCTGCAGCGGACGCGCTCCAAACTTGGGATCATAGCCCTTCTCGGCCAAAAACGCCACCGCGGAATCGTCTAGGCTCACGTGGTACTCGATGGAAGTCATGCGGCGAAGTAAGCTCTCCAGTTCAATGTGAACGATGTGCGAAATATCTTCTTTCTCCAGCGGTTGAAAGACGATAACGTCGTCAATTCGATTAAGGAATTCGGGCGCGAACGCCTTTTTGAGGGCCGTTTCAATCACCCCCTTGGCGAGCTCTTCGGCGTTGCTCTGGCGCGTTTGGGTGCCAAAGCCCACACCGGTCCCAAAATCTTTGAGTTGGCGGGAGCCGATGTTCGACGTCATAATGATCAAGGCATTCTTGAAATCGACCTTGCGACCTAGGCTGTCGGTCATGTGGCCGTCATCAAGGGCCTGAAGGAGCAAATTGAATACGTCTGGGTGTGCTTTTTCAATTTCGTCGAGCAGCACTACCGAATAGGGTTTGCGGCGCACTTTTTCGGTAAGCTGTCCGCCCTCTTCGTAGCCCACATATCCCGGAGGCGCACCAACGAGCCGTGAAATCGCAAACTTCTCCATGTATTCGGACATGTCGATGCGAATGAGCGCATCGGCAGAGTCAAACAGCTGGATGGCAATTTCTTTGGCGAGCTGCGTTTTTCCGACGCCCGTCGGGCCCAAAAAGATGAATGAGCCTACTGGTTTGTTCGGGTCTTTGAGGCCCGCACGGTTGCGTTGAATGGCGCGAACCACCTTGCGCACGGCCTCGTCTTGCCCGATAATCTTGCCTTTTATGTCGGTCTCCATCGCGGCCAACTTGGCCAGCTCGTCTTTGGACACTTTGCGCACCGGTATTCCCGTCATCATGGCTACAACCTCGGCAATGTCGTCTTCGGTCACCGGAGTGCGGTTTTTGCGAACTTCTTCGTCCCACTCGGCCTGAACGTGGGCGAGTTTGGCTTCGATTTGCTTCTCGTCGTCGCGGAGCTTAGCCGCTTCTTCGTAACGCTGCTTTTTTACCACCTCCATCTTTTGCTGGCGGACGGCTTCGAGCTGTTCCTCGAGTTCGCGAACACCTTGGGGAACCGAAATGGATCCTAGATGCACGCGGCTGCCGGCCTCGTCTAAAGCGTCGATCGCCTTATCGGGCAAAAAGCGGTCAGGCACGTAGCGAACGGTCAACGAAACGCAGGCCGCAAGGGCTTCGTCGGTGTAGGTGACGTTGTGGTGCTCCTCGTACTTCGGCTTGAGGTTCTGCAAAATCTGGAACGTTTCGTCGGGGCTTGGCGGATCCACCATGACTTTTTGAAAACGGCGTTCCAGGGCACCGTCTTTCTCAATGTACTGGCGGTACTCGTCGAGCGTAGTGGCGCCAATGCACTGAATTTCGCCACGCGCCAATGCCGGCTTAAACATGTTGCTCGCATCGAGTGAGCCCGTTGCGCCCCCAGCGCCTACAATCGTGTGGATTTCGTCGATGAACAAAATGATGTCGTCGTTCTTCTCAAGTTCATTCATCAGGGCCTTCATGCGCTCCTCGAACTGTCCTCGGTACTTGGTTCCGGCAACCAGGCTGGCCAAATCGAGGGTGACCACGCGCTTGCCAAACAATACACGGCTGACTTGCTTTTGTACGATTTTAAGGGCCAGGCCTTCAGCGATCGCCGACTTGCCCACTCCGGGTTCGCCAATGAGCAGGGGGTTGTTCTTCTTGCGGCGGCTCAGCACCTGGCTTACGCGCTCAATTTCTTTTTCGCGCCCAACCACCGGATCGAGCTTGTCTTCTTCAGCCAACTTGGTCAAGTCGCGTCCAAAATTGTCTAGCACGGGCGTTTTACTCTTGGAGTCGCCGGCCTTGCTTGCCTTCGGAGAGCTTCCGCGCACGGGCTCATCGTCGTCGTCATCGCCACTAAGTGCTGCCGAAGGATTGGTCCCTCGGTCGGACTTCCGCTCCTCCATAAATCGATTTTGGTATTCCGTTTTTAAGGTTTCGTAATCAATTCCCAAACTTCGGAGCACCGCGGCCACAGGGTCATTCTCATTGCGGAGGATGCATAGGAGGAGGTGTGCCGTGCGAATCACGGGGCTTCCGTACAACTTCGCCTCAAGAAAAGTTGTTTTCAGCGCTTTCTCTGCTTGGCGCGTTAGCGGTATGTTCTTGCGGCTCAAGACCGGGTTTTCGACCGCCTGGTGCAGTCCTTCAATTTTTTGGCGGACTTCAAGCAAATCCACGCCAAGCACTTGAAGCAATTCAATCGCTGAACCTGCTCCTTCGCGAATCAAACCCAGCATGAGGTGCTCCGTACCGATGCTGTCGTGACCCAGTCGAAGTGCCTCTTCTTTGCTGTACCCAATGACGTCTTTGACTCGGGGCGAGAAATTTTCATCCATACCCCCAAAGTAACCAATGCTGTGCCATGTAACGACACAGATCGCGGATGCTTATTTATAAACATCAAATTGTGCATAAAACCCTAGAAAATCCGCGGCCTCAGAGCATTTCGAGGGGGGTGCGCCACGTATTTTTGAAGGATATACTAGCTAACTGACATTATGGCCGAAGGCGAACGCATTATACCTATAAATATTGAGGAGGAAATGAAGACCTCCTACATCGACTACTCTATGTCGGTGATTGTGTCACGTGCACTTCCGGATGTGCGCGACGGTCTCAAGCCGGTTCACCGCCGCGTACTCTTTGGGATGAACGAAATGGGTAACCACTCCTACAAGGCCTACAAGAAGTCGGCGCTTGTCGTGGGTGAGGTTATGGGTAAGTACCACCCCCACGGCGATTCCGCCATTTACGACACCATCGTGCGCATGGCCCAGGAGTGGAGCCTGCGCTACATGCTGGTCGACGGCCAAGGAAACTTTGGGTCGATGGACGGCGACGCCCCGGCCGCCATGCGCTACACCGAGGTGCGCATGCGCAAGATCACCGAAGAACTCGTTCGCGACATCGATAAAGACACGGTAGACTTCAAGCTCAACTACGACGACTCGCGCGAAGAACCCACGGTGCTTCCGACGCGCATTCCTGCATTACTCGTCAACGGAGCCTCGGGTATTGCCGTGGGTATGGCGACGAACATGCCGCCCCACAACCTCACCGAATCGATCAATGCCACCGTTGCCTACATCGAAAACAACGACATTGAAGTCATTGATTTGATGAAGCACATCACAGCACCCGATTTTCCGACCGGTGGAACCATTTACGGATACGACGGCGTGCGCGAGGCGTTTGAGACGGGACGTGGGCGTATTGTACTCCGTGCAAAAGCCCACATCGAAGAAGTTAACGGCCGCGACTGCATCATTGTGACGGAGATTCCCTATCAGGTGAATAAAGCGGACATGATCAAAAAGACCGCGGACCTGGTCGACGAGAAAAAGCTGGACGGCATCGCGGACATTCGCGACGAGTCCGACCGCAACGGCATGCGCATCGTCTACGTATGCAAGCGCGAGGCGGTACCCAACGTGGTGCTCAATAAGCTGTACAAGTACACGCAGCTCCAATCGAGCTTTAGTGTGAACAACATTGCCTTGGTGAACGGCCGCCCGATGCTGCTGAACCTCAAGGACATGATCAAGCACTTTGTGGAGCACCGCCACGAGGTTGTCGTTCGCCGCTCGAAGTTCGAGCTCGCCGAAGCCCAAAAGCGTGCCCACGTGCTCGAAGGCTTGCTGATCGCCATTGACAACCTCGATGCGGTAATCAAATTGATTCGCGCATCAGAGACCGTGGACGCCGCTAAAGACGGCTTAATGAGCAGTTTCGGACTCAGCGAAATTCAGGCGAAGGCCATTTTGGATCTGCGACTCCAAAAGCTCACGGGACTTGAGCGCGACAAGATCAAAGCGGAATACAACGAGCTCATGGAGCAGATTGCCTACCTGCAGCGCATCCTGAACGAAGTGGATTTGCGCATGCAAATCATTAAAGATGAGCTTATTGAAGTTCGAGATAAGTTTGGAGACGAGCGCCGCACCGAGATTGATTTCTCGGGAGGTGATATGCGCATGGAGGACATGATTGCCGACGAAGAAGTCGTCATCACGATCTCGCACATGGGCTACGTCAAGCGAACTCCGCTAACAGAATACAAGACCCAAAGCAGAGGAGGAGTAGGGTCGCGTGGCGCAACTACCCGCGACGAAGACTTTATTGAGCACGTATTTGTTGCGACCAACCACAACTACTTGCTGTTCTTTACCGAGCAAGGACGCTGCTTCTGGCTGCGCGTGTACGAGATTCCCGAAGGCAACCGCACCAGCAAGGGCAAGGCCATCGTGAACTTAATCAACCTTCCGAGCGACGACAAAGTCCGCGCGTTCATCAATACGAAGGACCTGAAAGACGAGGAATACGTGAACAGCCACTACGTAGTACTGTGCACGGTTAAGGGCATCATCAAGAAGACGACGCTCGAAGCCTACAGCCGCCCGCGCGCCAACGGAATCAATGCCATTGGGGTTCGCGACGGCGATACGCTGCTCGAGGCCCGCTTGACCAACGGCAGCAACGAGATCATCATGGCTGTGCGCAGCGGCAAGGCAATTCGCTTCCCTGAAGCCAAAGTTCGCCCAATGGGACGCGGAGCCTCTGGGGTTCGCGCGATGGCGCTCGACACGGACAACGACGAGGTCGTTGGAATGGTGTGTGCCGCGAGCGAGCAGGTTTCGATCTTGGTGGTGAGCGAAAACGGTTACGGCAAGCGCACGCTGGTCGAGGACTACCGCATCACCAACAGGGGCGGTAAAGGCGTGAAAACGTTGAACGTGACCGACAAGACGGGCGACGTGATTGCCATCAAAGACATTACCGACGAAGACGATTTGATGATCACGACCAAGCGCGGAATCATGATTCGCATGGCTGCCGCAGATTTGCGCGTTATGGGTCGCGCCACGCAAGGGGTGCGCCTTATCAACCTTAAGTCGGGCGAGTTGATTGCGTCGGTGGCCAAAGTTCCGGCTTCAGAAGAGGAGGAAGGAGTGGAGGGTGCCGAAGGAGCGGTTTCTGCTGCTGAAGGGGGAGACGGTGCTGCTGAATAAGGCCCGTTAACTTTTTGATTCTGGTAAAGGCTCCGAGGTTCGGGGCCTTTATCTTTGCGGTAAATACGTAGTTATGAAAAAGGTTCTCTTTGCCGCGATTGCTGGCGCTGCGCTCCTGGCGCAGGCCCAAGACGGCCCCACGATTTCAAGTGCCAAAATTGCCTTGAACGCCGGCGACCTCTCCGAAGCCAAAAAGTACATTGACGACGCAAAGAAGGGGGTCGATGCGATTGCCCCAGAGGCCCGCAATGCGAAGCTCATGCCGAAGTACTACTTGTACCGCGGAGATGTGTACTACGCGCTTTTTAACGACCCCTCGAGCAAAAACCTCGAAACCCTAAACGAAGCCGTAGCGGCATACTCAGCTTTGCTTGACTACGAGACCAAACTGGGCAAAGTGAAGCTGGGTGCGGCTTCGCAAGAAAAACTTCCGCTACTGGCCCAAGCATATGTTCAGTTAGCTGAGGACTTTAACTTTAATCAAAACGACAAGAAGTCGGCAGTTTCTGCATACGAACGTGCGGTGACTACCCGTGCCAAGGTTGGACAGCTCGACACATTAAACATGTCGTATGTCGCTTATTTGTCAGCTGAGTTGGGCGATAAGGCCAAGGCTGAAGCGATGTTTAAAGAGTTGATCGAACTGGAATACAAGGGGATTCAGTGGACCGCTGTGCTTGCTGAGGATGGCAAGCGCTACCCGTTCCCTGACAAGGCTACCTTGGACATGTACCTCAAGATGGAGAAGGCCAGCGACCCGCAGCGCTCCGAGAGCATTCTCGTAGATTTCTACGTTCGCCTTCTGTTCATGTACATTGAAGAAAAGCGCGTAGCGGATTTTGACGCCCTGATTAAGGTGGCCCGCGCGAAGTTTCCGGCCAACGACGACCTGTTAAAACTCGAGCTTCAGGCGTACCTCGACCGCGAGGACTTTGCGGGTGCCATCGCCAAGCTCGACGAGGCCTTGATCAAAGAGCCCAACAATCCGCTTTACTTGTACAATGCGGGGTTTTTGTACCACCAAAAGCTGAAGAATGTCGCCAAAGGCATCGAGTACTACCAGAAGGCGATTGCCGCCGACGAGAAGTACGTTGACGCGATTTACATGCTTGGTTTGGTGTACATCGACGAGAGCAACAAGTTCGTAGAGCTGATCAACGGCTTGCCGCGCAACGCCACGCAGAAGCAGTACGATGACTTGGACAAGAAGAAGAATGCGGAGCTCCAAAAGGCGCTGTCGTACTTCGAGCGTTCGTACGCTGTAAATTCTAAGGACTTGAGCACGCTGGAAGCACTGCGCGAAGTTTACTACAAGCTGAGTAAGTACGAAGATGTGAAGCGCATCGCAGCGGAAATTGCCGAGCTGAAGTAGGTTCTAACGAATCCAGAAGGGAAGCCCGCCATGTGCGGGCTTTTTTTATGTGTTGATGATTAGGGAGGGTATTTGAATTATTTAATTAACATAACATATATTATAGGATACGAATAATCGAAATTTCGAAATTCGGATGTGCCCGAATGGTTCCCGGGGAATCCCGTCGATTTTTCAGCACTGCTTATTCGGACAAAACCGGATTTACTTTTTTTCCAGCGTGCGCTTAGGAACCGCGGAGCAGCGATTTAATCGGATTTCGTCCCACCGTCATGCCGCGACCCGATTTGGTTGCCACTGGCATGAGGTGCGCGGGTGTTTCGTCAAACCGCGGATCCAATTTGGCCGCTGCGCGTTCCAAGTGCTGCACATCAAGACTGGGATAACCGTATTCGACTGAAATTCGTCCGCGCATCAGGTAGATTCCGCGGCGGCGAATGGCGTGACGGGCCACGGCGGGCGGAAAAAGCACGACGTCAAATACGACGCCGCGGCGGTCTTCAAAGGTTCCGATTTGCATCCAGTCGCCGCGCTGCGTTTTGGTGTTTTTAAGGCTCACCAGGTAGCCGAGGATTTCGACGACGGTTCCGTGGTGGTTGGGCCAAGACTCGGGATCTAGGGTGGAATTGATTTCGGGAAGATTAAACAGCGAAAATGGGTCGCAGAGCGGAAAGCCAAAGAGCTCAATTTGCTCGTAGGCGCGCTCTAGTTCACTGGTTTTCAGTAAAGGGACTGCGTTCAGGGTCGACTTGGGCGCTTCTCCATCGCCGAATAAGCTGGGGCCGGGCGCCGGCGGCGGGCGGTGGCCCAGGCGACGGTGGGCCGCCCAGAGGAGCGTGCGGGCGGGGCGGCCCGTGAAGCGGAATGCTTCGGCCCGAATCAGCAGCAGCAACGAGTCGAGGGCGACGGGCGCTCCCGGTTGGTGCAGGCGGTCGATGAAGTTATCGAGGTCGGCAAAGGGCCCTCCCTCCTGCCGGGCGAGGTCGATTCGGCGGCCAAATTCGGTGTCGAAGCTGCGAATTCGATCGGTTCCGAGCACCACTCGGAGGTTGGGTTGCAAAACGGTAAAGGTTCGCCCGTCGTTCACGCAGGGCGGCTCGATGCGCGCGCCATGCCGGCGCGCCTCGTTGAGGTAGTGCTCAGCCCGGTAGTACCCCCCGCCGTTGTTGACGTTGGCAACCATGAAGGGCACAGGAAAGTAGGCTTTCAAGTAAAGGCTTTGGAAGCTTTCTACCGCGTATGAGGCGGAATGGCCCTTGGCGAAGGCGTAGCCGGCGAAGCTTTCGATTTGGCGCCACACTTCGCGGGCGGCGTCGGAGGAATGTCCGCGCTCGGCGCAATTGGCAAAAAACTGCTGCTGTACCTGCTGAAATTCGGCGCGCGATCGAAACTTTCCGGACATTCCGCGGCGAAGCACGTCGGCCTCGGCCAAGCTCAGCCCGGCGTATTCGTGCGCTACGCGGATTACGTCTTCTTGGTAGACCATGACGCCGTAGGTTTCGGGCAGTATGCGCAGCAGGTCGGGATTTGCCTGCGCGCGAAGCTCAGGGCTTCGGTGCCGGTCGATGTAGGCCTTCATCATGCCCGACGACGAGACGCCCGGACGAATTACCGAGCTGGCCGCCACCAGCTCGAGGTAGTTGGAGGTTTGGAGCTTGGTCATGAGCATGCGCATGGCCGGCGATTCGACATAAAAACAGCCCATGGCGCCTCCGTTGCGCAGCAACTCGAGGCAGTGTGGATCTTGCTTGAAGCGTTGGCTGTCGTGAATGTCGGCGGTGGGAATTCCCGCTCGGTGCAGCGTGGCCAGGGTTTCTGAAATTTTGCTCAGTCCGCGCTGGCCCAAAATATCGAATTTGTGCAGCCCGACGTCTTCGGCGGTGTGCATGTCCATGTCGACCGTGGCAAAGCCCTTGGGGGGCATGAAGGTGGTGGACCATGTGGTAAGCGGGGCGTTTGCAACAAGTATTCCGCTGGAATGCAGCGTCATGCGGTTGGGGAGCCCGTGCAGGTATCGGCCGTAGCGCAAAATGGAGCGGGCAGTTTCGTCGCGGTCGCGGAGTTTTCCGTCGGCCAACTCATCAATGTCTGACTTGGGTAGCCCCCAAACTTTGCCAAGTTCGCGAACCACCGCGCGGTGCTGGAATGTGCTCACGGCGCCCAGCAGTGCGGTGTGCGGAAAACGGGTGAAGAGGTACTGCGTCAGCCGCTGGCGATCGCGCCACGAAAAGTCGAGGTCAAAGTCGGGCGGGGCGCTGCGGTAGAGGTTGATGAATCGTTCGAAGTAAAGATCTAATTCGATGGGATCAACATTCGTAATCTTAAGGAGGTAGGCTACCATTGAATTCGCGCCGCTCCCGCGCCCTACGTAGAAAAAATGCTGTTTTTGGGCGTAGCGAACCACGTCCCAGTTGAGCAGAAAGTAGGCGACAAAGTCCTTCTGTTCGATGAGCTTGAGTTCTTTTTCGAGCCGCGCTTTAAGGACGGGGTCGCTGGCGCGCCCAGGATAGCGTTCGGACAGGGCATCTTCGCACAGCATGCGGAGAAGTGCCCGATCCTTTCCGCGCCGTCCGGTGTAGGTGGCTTGGTTTTGGTTCCCGGTTCCGCGCCACTGCGCAAGGTTCCAGTCGGGAAGCTCGGCGAGGAAGCGCTCCGTTTGCCGCCAGATCCAGGACTCGAAGCGCTGCTGCGTGCGCTCCTGCGGCTCCCACCACGGGTTGCGCTCCTCGAGAACTTCGTGCGCGGGAAGGTTGGCCAGCGTCCCGTTTCGGTGGATGGCCCGCAGAACCCGGTGCAGTTCGGGGTCTTCAGGGCGGGCAAACACACAGGTTTTCCACGCCAGCGCCCGCTCGGGTTGCGGGTGCCGCTGCGCCCGAAGTTGCTCGTGATCGTGCACACCCAGCCATTCATGCGGTCCTAGTGGGCGCTGTGGCGCCCGCTGGATTGGAAAAACCACGTCGACCTCAGGATGCAGCGGTCCGCGCAACCAATCAGCGCAGTCCCCTACCCGATTAGCTATGCGCATTTCGCTCACCCACTGCATCAAAAAGCGGTAGGCGTCCATGGATCGGGGCAAAAAAACCGCAGTCCGGAGTCCGCCAGACCTCCAATCGATGGCGGGTTGCAGCGGAATCTGCGCCTGGCGAAGCAGCGGAAGCCATCCGCCCGAGCCGTTAACCTCGGCGGCGATGAGTCGAGTTCCGCAGCCCCACTGCTCGGCAAAGCGCAGTACGTCTTCGGGAGCATACAGCCCGAAGTGCATGCTCATGGCGGTGTGGGTGATGCGCACGCTCGAGCATTTAACGGGGTTTAGCGCCCTGCAGCTCAATATGGCTAGTAAGGCGGAGCTCCTCTTCAGGGGTCACGCGCGGACCAATGGGCTGAAGCAGTTCCAGCCCTTGTGCCGTTGGCCGTTTAATGGCTGGGCTAATTGGGTATGCGTTCATGCCTTCGGACGGCCACGGAGCGAGTAAATCGGTGATGTCGGCAAGAGGCGTGTCGGGCGACAGCCATGCAGCCTCAGCTGATTGAGGCAAAATGACGGGCGAGCGCGGATGCCGAATGTGCTGCAGGACTTCATTGGCCGTTGTGGTGATGATTGCAAACGAATACATCGCGCGCTGCGTGTTGGGGTCGGTCCATGAATCCCAAATTCCCGCCATAGCAAACGGCCGCTCCTTGTCTTTGAGGTAGACGAGGTACGGTTCGCTGAGCTTTCGGTCAAATGGCCCCTCAATAAATGCGTCAGCTAGAACGAGGCAACGCTGGCTTCGAATGGCCTTTCTGAAGCTAGGTTTTTGGATGATCCCCTTGGCGCCTCGGTATCCGGGGTCGTTTTCTGGGTTGTGGTCGCCCTCAGCGCGCGCGTTGAGAAACATCATTTGGGCCGTTCCCCAGCTCGGGCGAAAGCCAAATTGGTACCACTGAATGGACTTCGGGGCATCTGAAGTAACGACGGGCGCACGGGTTCCGGGGGCCACATTGGCATTGGGCTGCCACAATTCGGGCTGCGTTGCTTCTGCCTCGAAGCGCTTTTCGAGCACTTCGAGCTTGGAAACTTGAACGTAGCGTCCGCACATACTTAATTAATTTAATACTTTAAAAATAACAAACTAAAATACTGGAATAAAGCACTTTAAAAAAGGCAATAGAAAAATACTATCGACCCATTTCAGTGCTTTCGGTTGGCTAAAAGCGGCGGCGGATCTCCATTAAATGGGTTCGACCTTCCGATGGTTTGGGCCGCCATTCCAAAGGCGCGGACAACCGACCGATCTCCGTAGCGGGACCGAATGAGGTCCATGGCTTCGCTAAGTCGGTGCCCGCGATCATCGACCTCAAAAAGTCCGAACTGCTCCCCTCCCCCAACGAGTCCACTGTAGCGCACACCAATGAGCCGCACCCGCTGCCTCCGGTCGTGGAGCTGGCGAAACAAGCTTTCTGTGGCCTCAAGCAGCACTTCGTCTGAGGCGGTGTAGGGAATCTGCCGCTGCCTTGAAACCGTCTGAAAGTCGGCGTAGCGAATGCGGACGGCGACGTTACTCGTCAGGCGATGGCCTCGACGCAACTGAAAAGCTAGGTTTTCGGCCATCGCCAGGAGCATTCCACGAAGCTTGAGTTCATCTAAAGTGTCCTGCTCAAACGTCCGTTCGGTTGAAATGGACTTTCGCTCGCTGTAGGGCTTAACCGGGCGATCATCCACTCCCTGGGCCTTGTTCCAAAGCTCAAGCCCCGGCTTTCCGAGTACTTGGTAGAGCATTTCTGCCGGCATCTCTTGCAGGGTAGCGATGCGCTGAACGCCAAGAACCCGAAGGGTCTGGTACGTCTTTTCGCCCACCATGGGTATTTTTCGAACCGAAAGCGGCGCCATGAACGGGCGCTCGACACCCCGAGGCACGTGCCGGTGGTTGTTGGGCTTTGCCTCCCCCGTGGCCACCTTGGCTACGGTCTTGCTGGTAGAGAGCCCAAACGAAATAGGCAGCCCTGACTCCCGGATCACTTGATCGCGCAGCTCCTGGGCAAATTGGTACGTTCCAAAAAAACGATCCATACCGCTCAGGTCTGCATAAAACTCATCGATGGATGCTTTTTCGAGCACAGGCACCGCTTGGCGAACGATGTCCGTGACCACCTTTGAGTGCTTGGTGTATTCCATCGAATTGCCCCGCACAACTACAGCTTCTGGACAAAGATCGCGAGCCATCCGCATGGGCATTCCCGACCGAACGCCCGTTTGCCGGGCTTCATAGCTGCATGCAGCCACTACGCCCCGGTCACTTAAGCCGCCAACCAACACGGGAATTCCATGGAGGCGCCGGTCCATTAGGCGTTCCACCGACACAAAGAAGCTGTCGAGGTCCATGTGGAGCACCACCCGATCCATCACGCATTAGGCAACATGCTGGTTAAGCGAACGGCGAAGCGCGTGCACTTCGCCTTGCAAATGCTCCAGACGAGCGAGAATAACCTGATCCATGCTGGGCTTGGCATTCATGTCTAATTGAATGAATCCCTGAACGCTCCACACCTCAATTAGGTCATCTACGTGCACTGAGTAGGGAGCGTAGATGGGGTTGTCTGAAACCAGGTCTACGTAGCCCGATTCGGCGATTCGGTTGATGGCGCGCTTGAACACCACGCCCTGCTCCTGCGTGAGGAACACGTAGAGTCCGTTGGTTTTGATGCTTCGCCAATCCTGAACATAGCTTGAGATCACGTAGGATCCTGAAACTACGGGAAGCATACTATCTCCTTGAATTTGAAAGACCCTGCGGGTTTCTTCTTGGGCAAACTCGGGAAGCGGAAGGGCAAACTGCGGAAGTGCTTCGATGAAATCAAGATCTCCGTAGCCGCCCAAATAGCCTGCGGCGGCTTTAACGGGAACCACCGTGACGCGCTCGCGCCCCGACTCGGGATCGATAGCCACCGTCAGCACGCGCAGCCGCTGTCCCGAAAGCTCGTGCGCGCTCCGCGCGTCACCTGAAACGAGCGCATCAATGCTGCACCCGAAGAGTTGCGCCATCGCTTTTAGCGAGTCGAGCTTGGGCTCTGCCCGCCCTTCCTCGTACGAGCCCACTTGAGCCCGGCTGAGTCCAAGGCGTTCAGCGAGTTGAGCTTGAGTCCAAGCCTTTGCTTTTCGGTAGTTTTTGATCTGTTCCGCGAGTGCCATGTTGCTAAAATTAGTATGCTAATATAGTTAGCATGGCAGACATGTGCAAATTTTTTTAGATTGGAGCGCCTGCCATGGCATGGCCCGCAATCCACCCCGTGGTCCACGCGGCCTGAAAATTAAATCCGCCCGTCAAGGCGTCGACGTCGAGTACCTCTCCCGCGAAAAAAACTCCCGGCAGAAGGCGGCTTTCCATACTTGAAAACGAAACTTCGTTCAGCGCAACTCCGCCTGCGGTAACAAACTCATCTTTGTGCGTCGACTTGCCGACTACCGAAAAGGCAGATTCGGTAAGCACTTCGGCCCACTTGCGCAACTGGGGCTTACTGAGGTCGGACCAGTTCGCGGTTTCGGGAATCCGCGCGAACACGCCCAAATTGCGCCACAAGCGCAAAGGAATGCCAAACAATGCGTTGGAAAGCACGCGCTTGCGTTGGTGGCCGACGTCCTTGCGCAAGGCGTTCAGCGCATCGAGCAAATCATCGGTTTCGAACTGCGGAATCCAATTTACGTATATCGTGAAACGATGGTCCTGGTCCGCCATCCATCGAGCGCCAAAGGCACTCATTTTCAGCACAGAAGGTCCGCTTAAGCCCCAGTGAGTAATAAGTAGCGGCCCCTCCGTCTCCAAGCCACCCACCGGCAAGGTTACGCGCACGTGGGGCACTGAAACGCCTGCCAACTCGGCGGTGCGCGGGTCACGGATGTTGAACGTGAACAGCGACGGAACCGGCGGCACAATGCGGTGCCCAAGGTCCGCCAAAAGGTCCCACACTTTTTTACTAGCACCTGGGGCAAAAAGTACCCGGTCGGCCTCTAGGGTACTTCCGTTTTCGAGCGTCAACCGCCACGAAGTTCCCGGACCTTGTTCGATCGACTTGAGCCCCGACTGAAGTGCGCGCTGAACTCCAGCGGCGTCCGCCATAGAAACTAAGCAGTCGATGATGGTTTCTGAGTCGTCGCTGACCGGAAAAACCCGACCGTCCTCCTCGACTTTTAGGGAAATGCCACGGTCTTCAAACCACTCCATCGTGTCGCCGCAGGCAAAACGAGTAAAGGGGCCGAGCAATTCCTGCCCGCCCCTTGGGTAAAACTCGATTAAATCGTGCGGATCAAAGCAAGCATGGGTAACGTTGCACCTTCCGCCGCCCGAAATGCGAACCTTACCCAGAAACTGGGCGGACTTTTCGAACAGCAAAACCTGCGCATCTGGGCTGGCTTCTGCTGCCGCAATGGCTGCAAAAAAGCCGGCAGCTCCTCCCCCGATAACAACCATGCGCTCTGACATCACGCCAAAGGTAGGCTGACCTACCAATACTGCGGCAGATCGGACTTGCGGTACACTTCGATCATCCGGTTGCCTTTTTCAAAAAAATGAATGTCGTAAATGCCGTAAATCATAGTGCCGTCTTCGCGCAATTCCAATTCGGTGACCGATTTGGAGGCGAATCCGTAGACGAGCAACTCGTCTTTGGCGATCTCACATACCCCAGCTTCGACCACGCCCGAGAGAATCTCGTAGTTGCGCCGGAGGTTGCGGTGCGTGGAACGTGTCAATCGAGAATTGGTTACTGCCTTGCTGTTGTGAAAGTCGTTTCGGCAGTGGTCATCGCAATACTTCTTATCAGCTCGGCCAAAAACAGGCAGGCCACAGTTCAAGCAAAATCGAGATGCTTTAGGGTTCATTGTTCGTGTGTTTTAAGATTAATTACAAATGGAACGGCGTCGAAATTATGTATACAATTGTAATCATTGACGCACTAAACGAGTAATGAACAAAAAGTTAATAAATTCCTGATTTTACGTTTATAACCTACTAGTAAAGTCCTTCAACTCGAAGTTTGCCCTGTTCATTAATTATTAACAATTGTAAAATCATGAAAAACAAAATTCAACTTATCGGATACTTGGGTGCGGACCCGGAAATTAAAAACTTCGAAAACGACGTAGTCCGTTTGCGCTGCAGCATCGCAACGCACGACCGCGTGAAAAATGCCGAAGGGAACTACGAAGACCGTACCATCTGGCATCAATTTGTCATGTTTAACAAGTTGGCCGTCCGCGCGAGCAAAATCATGAAAAAAGGCGACTTATGCGTGATTGAGGGCAGCATCGCCTACTCGAGCTATACGAACAGCGAACAGCAGACGGTAAACCGCACTGAGGTGGTCGCCCGGGACTTTACTTACCTGGGAAGTCCGGCTGCAAAAGAGCGCAAGTTCGCCGAAGTGCTGGCGTAAAGCTCCGAAGAGGTCCAGCGATCGCTCGACGCCATCTCGCGGAAGAAATCAGGCTCGCACACGATCCGATGGTACACGGACTCCTCCGCCCCTTCTAGAGGAAGCGTCCTGGATATTCCACACTGGTAGGCGCGGCCAAGGACCTCTTCTTCAAATTTCCAGAAGCTCTGGTGGATGCCGTCCGTTATGAGAAGATCCGTCCCTGTAGGGGAATTGAACGGGAGCGTCCGGTAGATTTCTGCGTGCTTCGCCTCGGCACGGTCGATTTGGTCGAGTTCGATCAGCGCTTCACCTAAACGATCGGCTACGCGTTCTCGACGGTAATCCCCAAGGGATACGCCCGTCTCTACGGTTACTGTGGGAATACCCAATTCTTGGCACCATTCCCCAAATGCTTCGGGATAGTACTGGTCGTCAAACCGAGCATAACCCCAGTTTGGCTCTCGCTTAGCGACCGATTCGCTAAGCCAACCGGCCCATTCTTGAGCTGCTGCGGGCGCGATTTCGCCTTGTGGCACGCGTGCTTTGGGGGCCAAAACGCTCAAGGAGCTCGGAACGGATTCCCCCGTTGGGTGAAAAAGGCTCCGTTGGTCGTGAAGATTGAGGGCTAACCGGTAGGCCTTTGCCTGAAGTACCCGTTTGAGCAGATCCGCTTCGATCGGGCCCATACGGCGGGCGCAGCGATTAAGGTCTATTCCTTCGGCTGTACACCGCGCGAACTGATCAATACCGGTAGGGTTAACCAAGGGCATTAGGGTCCAATCGCTTTGGGGTTCGCCCAAGGCAATAAGCATACAAAGTGCCGCGAATCCTGTGGGCTCGTTGCCGTGCATCATCGACCATGCTACCCGCGGAATGCGTCCCTGGGCCTTGGGGTGACGCACAACCCAAAAGGGAAACGCGCCATGAGGATTGAGGTTTTCCACCATCCACCCCCCTAAGTGCGCGGCGCGCTGGAGATGTTCGCTTCGAGAACTAAAGTTTTGGTAACGCACAACGCCAAAATTAAGCGGTTTACCGGAGTAACTTTCGTTCATGAATTTCCGAACTGCCGTTGTCCTTTCCATCCTAGCTGTTCCACTCGTTTCTGCTGGTCAAACTCTGCGCTTTGCGGCCGGAAGTTGCGCTGAACTCCGTTCTCCGGAACAGGAAGCGATTTTCGCTGAAATCGAAAAGAAAAATCCATCGTTTTTCTTTTGGCTCGGCGACAATACCTACTACACCGCCCGGGAATGGAACGACAGTACGCTAATGGCTGAAAACTGGAAGCGAAGGTTGTCGAGTCCGCCATTGGCTAAGATGATGAAGGCGATTCCCCAGCGGGCCATTTGGGACGACCACGATTTTGGCCCAAACGATGCGGACTCGAGCTACGCCCTCAAAGAAGTTAGCGCGCGAATTTTTTCGTCGGTATTCGCGGAAACCCCTTTTGAATATGCCAAGTATGGCGATCTGCGGTGGTCTGAGCGGCGCGGGACCGCGCACTTTATTGCGCTCGACGACCGCACGCACCGCGGACCGGTGGGAACACAAGTGCTTGGCGTCGGCCAGCTAGAATGGCTTTCGTCGGAACTCGAGGCGAACCGCGACGCGCAGGTGGTGTTTGTCGCCGTGGGCTCGCAGGTGCTGAATTTGGCGGAATCCTTTGAAAACATGGTTCGCTACCCAGCCGAACGAATGGAACTACTAAATCGCTGCGCCCGTTTTCCTGGAACCCTGGTGTTTTTAACCGGCGACCGCCACCACGGTGAAGTTGAGGAGCTCGTTCATGGCGGCAAGCGCTTCATCGAAGTATGTTCGTCACCACTAACCTCTAAAGTATTTCCACCGCGGAGTCCCGAAACCGAGGTAAACACGACAATCGTAGGGAAACCGATCAACCAGGAACACTTCGCCATGTTAACCGTGGCCAACAATAAACTAATTGTTGAATATTTCGACACAAAAGGTCAAACAATTGTAAACGTTGCCTACGGATTGTAACTTTGAGGTATGGATGGCATACCTGCAGAAAATCAGCGATTTAAGGGTTGGATGGAGCGCAGCGGACGATGCGCTGGCGCCGTAGCCCGCGACCTCGGCGTTTCACGAGCGGTTCTATCGCACATTTTAACCGGACGCAACAAACTCAGCCTCAGTGTCGTTCAGCACGCTGCGCGGGTTTATCCCGATTTTGACTTATCCTACGTTGTCTTGGGAACCGTTCTCGGATCGGCGCAGCGCGAGGAGCCTACAGCTCTCGCCAAAGTGGTCGTCGCAAAAAAGTCCACTGTCCCGCGCAAGTCTTCCTCACTCCAAGGGGCGGGATACGATCAGTTGATCCTTGTTCGCGACGGTAAGTTTCAGGTGCTGGAGCCCGCGGAGGCTGAACTTTAGTCCTCCGCCATGGTTAACAGGGCATGTACCGCATCGAACGCACCCAAGTTCTGCCCATTTCGCTCGAAGAGGCCTGGGCATTTTTTTCGTCCCCTCAGAATTTAGCTAAAATCACGCCCAAGGAACTGGGCTTTGTGGTGCACGGCAACGTGCCAGAGGTGATGTATCCGGGGCTGTTCATCGAATACACCGTGTCTCCCCTGCTGGGAATTCCGATGCGTTGGGTTACCGAAATCACGCACGTGCGCGAAGGGTCGTACTTTGTTGATGAGCAGCGTGTTGGCCCGTACTCCATTTGGCACCACGAGCATTTTTTTGAAACGGTACCCGGAGGAGTGAAAATGACCGACATCGTGCACTACCAGGTCCCCCTCGGACTGTTGGGCAGGCTTGTTCATCCCTGGCTGGTCCGCCCGAAGCTCGAGCAGATTTTTTCGTACCGCTGGGCCGCCAACGAGCGCATTTTTGGTACCCTTTAACTTTGCCGCATGAGCGATCGCCCTATTACGGTTAATCCCATCGACGCCGACAAGGTGGCGCAAAACCCCGGTCTGCTCCCCTACGCGCATTCGGTGAGCGGACCACCCATCGTGCCCACCCAAGAAGGGATGATTCGCCATCAGTCGCTCGAAACCATGGCCCAGCAGACCGATCAGCAGATGGACCTGCTGCGGCGCCAAATGGAGCTTCTTGCGGAACAAGCAAAGGCAATCCAGCGCCGTCGAGAGGTCTCCGAATGGGTGTACGGCGCCAAAATGAGCTTTAAGCCGGTAATCAACCACGTGTACCATTTGTACCGACGTGCCGAGGGCGAACACGTATTGTCCATGCTTAGCCCTGAAGAGTGGTCTCTTTCGCGTCGTCCGGCGCTCGATTTTGTGCATTCGATTCGGCTGCTCGCCGACCTAACCTGGGATATCGAACGGTGAACGCACTCAATGCTGCTCAGGTTCGCGAGGCTGAGGGTGTCGCGCGCCGCGAAGTGTGGTTTCTGCACGGGTATGGCAGCCACGAAGGTGATTTGTTTGGATTGGCGCGTCTGCTTCCCCGAGATTGGACCGTGCGCTCGTTACGGGCGCCACGACCGCTCGCGCACGGTGGTTTTGCCTGGTACGATCTTCATTTCGACGCGCAGGGCGTGCGCCACATGGACGCCACTCAAGTGCGCGAAAGCATGGATTCCCTGATAGAGGCCCTCGAGCATTCCGAAGCTAAACCCGTGCTTTTTGGCTTTTCGCAGGGCGGAATTATCGCGAATGCGTTGGCCCTTAGTCGGCCGGAGTTGATTTCAGGATGCGTAGCCGTCGCGAGCTACGCGCCAATGGAATGGTTTCAAGGCGACGTAATTTGGAATCCCGACCCTGGATTGCCCCACCTCGCCGTGGTGGGAGACGAAGACGGGGTTATTCCGCCTGAGCTCTCGGTTCCCAGCTACGAGCGCGCCCAAGAACGCGGAGCCACCTTGTCGGTTCAGCGATTCCGAATGGGCCACGGGATTGCTCCCGACAGTTGGCAGGCGATCACCTCCTGGCTCGCCACGTTTTAGCGGACGCCCCAACGGTACCAGCCCCAAGCGGCAGCAAGCGCCATCATGCCGCTGTAGGCGGCATAAACTTCCAGTCCGAGGTCGGCATATACATAAATCCCCGCGAGGTTGAGGATCAGCCACAGCGTCCAGTTCCAGCGGTCGCCGCACACCTGCCACCACGTCGCAAGTAGTCCGCCAGAAAAGAGTACGGCATCCCAAATGGGGCGCGGATTGTCGGTCAAGCTGCGCATGACCCACGAAACGCCTACGGCCATTCCAAACGCCCAACTGGCGTCGCGCAGTCGGTGAGCGCGTAGGGCGAAGCGTTCCGAAGGAGACCACGCGAACCAACCGAGCAGGGCCAATGCAGCGTAGGCCAGGTTAAGCGCTGATTCCGCATAAAGTTTGGCCTCAAACATGACGGCGATGGCCAACAACGTACCCAAAAAACCCAGAGGCCATGCCCAGCGCTTGCGGTACGCAAGACCCAGAGCATAGCCCCCGTTAAGCAGCGCAGAACACCATTCAAGCGCGTGCATGCGGCACAGCATTAGCTAACGTGCTGGCGAACCAGATCGGCCGCCTCCTGAAGCATAATCGCCGAGTAGACCTTCAGGCCGCTGTCTTCGATGAGCTTTTTGGCCTCAGCAGCATTGGTTCCTTGAAGGCGCACGATGATGGGTACGGGAATTTCGCCGATCGAGCGGTACGCGTCGACGATGCCTTGGGCAACGCGGTCGCAGCGCACAATTCCGCCGAAAATATTGACGAGAATGGCCTTGACGTTGGCGTCTTCAAGAATGATGCGAAACGCCGTTTCCACGCGCTGGGCATCGGCGGTTCCGCCTACATCTAAGAAGTTAGCGGGGTTTCCTCCGGCCATCTTAATGATGTCCATGGTCGCCATGGCAAGACCGGCCCCATTGACCATGCACCCCACGTTGCCGTCGAGTTTCACGAAATTGAGGCCGACTTCTCCGGCGCTGACTTCGGTCGGGTCTTCTTCGCGCGTGTCGCGAAGCGCGGCCAGATCTGGGTGGCGGAACAGGGAATTGTCGTCGAGCACAACCTTGGCGTCAACCGCCATGATCTTGTCGTCGCTCGTCTTCAGGACCGGGTTGATTTCAAAGAGCGAAGCGTCTGCGCCCTGGTAAGCCTTGACAAGGCTCTTGACAAAAGAAATCATCTCCTTCATCGCAGCACCGCTCAAGCCTAAGTTGAACGCGACGCGGCGGGCTTGAAAGTCCTGAAATCCGACCGACGGGTCGATGTGCTCGGTGAAAATGCGCTCGGGGTGGTTCTCGGCAACCTCTTCAATGTCCATTCCGCCGTCGGGGCTGTAAATGATCATGGGGCAGCCAGCTGCGCGGTCGAGAAGCACCGACATGTAGAATTCGGCGGTGGGCGACTCGCCGGGGTAGTACACGTCTTCGGCAATAAGTACCTGGTGAACCTTTTTACCTTCGGCAGAAGTCTGCGGAGTAACCAGCATCATCCCAATAATTTGTTCGGCGCGCGCGCGCACCTCGTCGAGGTTTTTGGCCAGCTTTACGCCGCCACCTTTACCCCGTCCGCCTGCGTGCACCTGAGCTTTAACCACGTGCCAACCAGTACCCGTTTGCTCGGTGAGTTGCTTGGCTGCGGCAACCGCTTCGTCGGGCGTGGTTGCCACGATTCCGCGCTGAATGCGCACGCCGTATCCGGCTAAAATTTCTTTGCCTTGATATTCGTGAAGGTTCATGTAACGGGGTTCATAGGTTGCGAAGAGTCGGCGCAAAAGTACGCCGAAGACCTCTGATTTCAGCCTACTTTTGAGGCATGAAGCCCTTAATTCAAGCCAAACACCTTTGCAAGAGCTACGGCACCCTTAAGGTTTTACAGAACCTTGATTTCGAGCTTTTTGAATCGGAGTTTGTCGCCATCACGGGGGCGAGCGGTTCGGGCAAGTCCACATTAATGCACGTGCTTGCAGGCTTGGATCAAGCGGATTCGGGTCAATTGTTTTTTGACGGAACCGCCTACCCCACCCACGGATCGGCCTTGGACCAGTTTCGAAACCAGCAACTTGGACTGGTGTTTCAGTTCCATCATTTGATGCCGGAACTGACCGCGTTCGAGAACATTCTGCTTCCGGCGCTCATCGCGGGTAGAACGGCAAGCGAAGTGGAGCCGTTTGCGCGCGAATTGGCAGAACGCTTGGATCTCGCTGATCGACTGAAGCACCGGCCCGATGCCTTAAGCGGTGGAGAGCAGCAGCGCGTGGCCATTGCCCGGGCCTTGATCAACCGCCCCAAGGTGGTGCTCGCCGACGAACCGTCGGGAAACCTTGACCGCACGCGGTCCGAAGAACTTTATGCCCTGCTCGCCGACGCCCGAACTACCTGGAATGTTTCGGTAGTCGTGGTTACGCACTCGGATTGGCTAGCGGCCCGTGCCGACCGCCGCTTGCACCTGCAGGACGGGGCATGGACGTAGCCGCGCTCATTTTGGAGTGGGCCGACCGCGTGGAACGGCCTGAATTTGTCGCACTGGACCCGGTTTTGCTGCCGCGGCGATTCGCCGACGACCCGATCAGCGCCGAAATCGTCGGATTCATGGCGGCAACCGTCGCTTGGGGCTCGCGCCGCTCGATTATCGCATCGGCAGAGCGCGCCCTTGCAGGCATGGGGGACCGCCCGGCTCAGTGGCTTCTTGAGGCCGACGAAGACGACCTCGACGCCCTTTCGTGGCGGCACCGAACCTTGCTGGCCGAAGACTCTGGCGTCCTGCTGCGCGGGCTTCAGCGCGCCCTTCGCGCCCACGGAACCTTGGCCGAGCTGTTCGCCCTCCAACCTGGCGAAACCGACTTTTTTAACGCCATTGACCGGGCTCGGACGGAACTCCTCGGAGGCGCCATCGCCTCGCGCACCGCCAAGCACATCGCAAGCCCCGCCGCCGGATCGGCCGCAAAGCGACTCCACCTGTACCTGCGTTGGATGGTCAGGCCCTCCGCACGCGGCGTGGACCTCGGCATCTGGTCGCACCTGCCCAAATCCGCCCTAAGTTGCCCGCTGGACGTACACAGCGGGCGTGTGGCACGAAGCCTTGGCCTACTCAAGCGTTCCGCCAACGACGCGGCGGCGGTTCGCGAACTTGACGCCGTCCTGCGGACCATTGACGCTGAAGACCCCGCGCGCCTCGATTTTGCGCTTTTTGGATTGGGCCTCGAAGCCCCCGAACTTTGGCAGCATGGCTAGCCTCGCCGAACGCATGCGCCCCAAGTCCCTGACAGAATACGTCGGGCAGGAACACATTGTAGGTCCCAAAGGAGCGCTGCGGCCCGCGCTGGAGGCCGGACGCCTGCCCTCGCTCCTCTTTTGGGGTCCGCCAGGAGTAGGCAAAACCAGCTTGGCCCGGCTGCTGGCGAAGCACGTTGACCTCCCCTTTTCGACGCTGAGCGCCGTTTCGGCTGGGGTTAAGGACGTGCGCGACGAAATCGCCCGGGCCGAAAACGACCGCATGTTTGCGCCGAACGGTCGGCTGCTGTTCATCGACGAAATCCACCGATTCAACAAGGGGCAGCAAGATGCCTTGCTGGGTGCCGTGGAGCGCGGAACCCTCACGTTGGTGGGCGCCACAACCGAAAATCCGAGTTTTGAGGTCAACGCGGCCCTGCTGTCGCGCTGCCAACTTTTTGTCCTCAAATCGCTCGAAGACCACGACTTGATTGCCTTGGGTCAACGGGCTCTGGCGCAAGATGCTGAGCTTCGGGCCAGCAAGCTCACTGAGGTCGACTGGAACGCCTTGGCTCCGCTCGGCGGCGGAGATGCCCGGCGCTTTTTGAACTTGCTGGAATCGCTCGCGTGGGCGGCGAAGCACGACGGAATTCAGGTCCTGTCGGCCGAATGGATCGCCGAAAACGCCCCTCGGGCCGCGGTGCGCTACGATCGCGCAGGCGACATACACTACGACGTTGCCAGTGCGCTCATCAAATCGATTCGCGGAAGTGATCCGCAGGCCGCAGTGTACTGGCTGGCCCGCATGATTTCGGGGGGCGAGCCGCCCGAATTTATCGCGCGACGGCTAGTCATTTCTGCTGCAGAAGATGTCGGTCTCGCCCATCCCAACGCTTTGGTGGTGGCCAACGCGTGCGCTCAGGCGGTGGAACGGCTGGGTTTTCCGGAGGCGCGTATCCCCTTGGCCGAATGCGCGATATACCTTGCATGCAGCCCGAAATCCAACGCTGCCTACCTCGCGATCGATGCAGCCCTCGCCGAGGTGCAGCGGAGCGGAGACCTCGCGGTTCCTTTCGCGATTCGGAACGCACCCACCCGCACGATGAAGCAGCTGGGCTTTGGCGCGGACTATCAGTATCCGCACGACTTTCCCGGAAATTTTATCGCCCAAGAATACCTGCCTGAATCCCTTCGCGGTGCGAAGTGGTTCGTGCCCGGGTCCAGTTCTACGGAATCGAAGCTCGCCGAGTTCCTGAACGCTCGCTGGAATCCCGCTACAGAATAAGTACCTCCGTTCGGCGGTTGCGGGCCCTGCCCCGCTCGTCCGCGTTGGATTCGATGGGTTTTGTTAATCCAAAACCTTTGAATTCTATACGATTAGGTTCGATGCCTTGATTAATTAGTTCACGGTAAACTCCTTCGGCTCTTCGGGTCGAAAGGTCGAGGTTGTAGGCTGCGCCTCCCTGGTTGTCGGTATGGCCTTCGATGCGCACGCGAACCCCTGGATTGGCCTTGAGCCACGCGGCAAGGCTGTTGAGTTCCGGCATAGATTCTGGCAGCAGAACGTCAGAATCTGTGGCGAAGTAGAGGTTTTCAAGTCGCGTGCGGTCGCCGGATTGGATCGGGCGCAGCCAAAGCGTGTCGACGCGGGCATCTTCGTTGCGCTGATCCAAGGTTCGCTGCTCGCTGAGCAGCTGATAGCCAGGTGCTTGAATTTGAAATCCGCGCGGACTGCCGACGGGGAGGGCCACTTGGTAGCTTGGGCCCTGGTGCGCCACGGGCGCAAAGACCTCGGGGCTCGAAATGCTCCACTGGGCCTGGGGAACCGGCTTCCCGGTTGCTCGGTCCGCTACCCAAACTGTCCACCAAAGCACCGGTTTGGGCCGAAATGCGCGGGGAAGGGCAAGCCGGTACAGGTCCACGTTTTCGGCTTCGTCGGACCGCAGGCCTCCGCGCGCCAAAAACGCTTCGCTGCCGTCGGGACGCACCACCAGGCCAAAGTTGTCGAGGTGGTCGTTCAAGGGATAGGCCAAGTGCAGGGGCTCTGACCAGGTCGAGTCGCTGAGGCGGCGCGAGAGGTAGAGGTCGCTTCCGCCCATTCCCAGCCTACCGTCGCTGGCGAAGTAAAGCGTGGTTCCGTCGGCGTGCAAGAAGGGAGTGGATTCCATTCCCGCACTGCGAATGGGTGCCGGCAGGGGTTTGACGTCGGTCCATCGGCCTTCGCGCAGCACCGCCCGCCAGATGTCAGCGTTGCCTTCGCCTTGGCGCGATTCGCGCACAAAAAAGAGTTCGCGGCCGTCGGCGCTGAGGCAGGGTTGCGACTCCCACTGACCCGTATTGATGGCCGGGCCGGCATTTTGTGCCTCGGACCAGGAGCCGTCGGGGCGCCGAAGGCTGAAGTAAATGTCGCAGGATCCGTATCCGTCGCCGCGATCGCAGGCAGCAAATGCCATTACGCGCTGGTCGCCGCGGATGCTCACCGCACCTTCGTTGCCGGCAGTGTTGAGCGAACCTTGGAGCGGCTGGGCCCGCCTCCAGTCTGATCCGGTACGTCGGCTGGCCATTATGACTTCGTCGCTCCCCGCGGAACGCTGCCGCGAAGTGAAGTACAGAACCGAATTATCGCCCGAAATGCTCGGAAAATAGTTCATGTCGCTGCGGTTGACGGAATCGCTTAATCGACCAAATCCGTAGGATTCGGGGCGAAGTACCGCCGCCTGTGCAAAACGTGCCGAAGCCCGAATGCGCTCGGCTTCGCTCCGCTGAGCCTGCGGAGTTTTGGGCAAGTCCAAATACGCCGAAGCCGCAGAATCTGCCTCGGCATACCACCCCTGAAGCATGGCGGTTTGCATCCACCGAAACATGGCCTGCCGCGAGGCTCCCGCCTCGGCGGCCCGATCAAACGCCCTCCGGGCGCGCTCTGCGTCGAGCGGCTCAAACGCCGAATAGGCCTCGCCAAGCCCCACCCAGGCGGCGGCATACTCGGGATTTGCGTTCGTGAGCTTTTCGAGAAGGTTGCGGGCGGTCGCCACCTGCGGCGGGTCTGCCCGAAGAAGCGCCATCGCTTTTTGAAAACGGTTTACCTCAGCCTGGGACTGCGCCCACACGCTTCCGGTTACCGCTGCACTAAAAAGCACCAAAATCAGGCCGCGCATAGGCTGCAAGGTACGCGCCGAAAACCTACCTTTGGCCTTTGGTCCGCTGACCCCATGTCTGAAAAGCAACTCGAGCACGTACGCGACGTTTTTACCCGCTACCTCCAAGAACGAGGCCAGCGCAAAACCCCCGAACGCTACGCCATTCTCGGTGAAGTCTATGCTCAAGACGGCCACTTTGACGTAGAGACCTTGTACGCCAGCATGAAGGCCAAGAACTACCGGGTGAGTCGGGCCACCCTGTACAACACGATGGACCTGCTGCTGGAATGCGGCTTGGTCCGCCGCCACCAGTTCGCCACGAACCAAGCGCACTACGAGAAGTCCTACTTTAACCGCCAGCACGACCACGTGCTTGTCGTCGACCGCGGTGAGGTTAAGGAATTCTGCGATCCGCGCATCCAGCAAATTAAGGCCAGCATTGCCGAGCTCTTCGGAGTCGAGGTTACGGGCCACCAGCTTTACATCTACGCAAAATCAAAAAACGAATCATGAAGGGTGCTGACATACTCCTCGGCCTGCAGTGGGGCGACGAAGGAAAAGGTAAAATTGTCGATGTGTTGACCCGCGACTACGATGTAGTGGCGCGCTTTCAGGGCGGACCCAACGCCGGACACACCCTTGAGTTTGAGGGCATCAAGCACGTGCTGCACACGATTCCGAGCGGAATTTTTCACCCAAAGGCCGTGAACATCGTAGGCAACGGGGTAGTGATCGACCCCGTGATTTTCATGCGCGAAATCGACAAGTTGGCGCCCTACGGCGTGGACTGCAGCAAATCCCTGCGCCTTTCGCGCAAGGCCCACCTGATCTTGCCGACCCACCGCCTGCTCGACGCCGCGTCTGAAGCCGCCAAGGGCAAAAACAAGATTGGCTCAACGCTGAAGGGTATTGGTCCGACCTACATGGACAAGACCGGACGCAACGGCCTGCGCGTGGGCGACGTAGAACTTCCGGACTTTGAGGAGCGCTATGAGGCCCTGAAGGCGAAGCACCTTCAAATGCTCGACGGCGCCGACCATGCCTTTGACCTCGCGGCCGCAGAGTCCGAATGGAAGGAAGCGATGAGCCGCATGCTCCAGCTGCCGCTTGCCGACACCGACGTGCTGATTCAAGAAGCCTACCGAGCGGGCCAGCGTATTTTGGCTGAAGGCGCGCAGGGAACCATGCTGGACGTGGATTTTGGCACCTATCCCTTTGTGACGTCATCGACGACCACGGCCGCCGGCGCCTGCACGGGACTGGGCCTCGCGCCCAACCGCATCGGCGAAGTCATCGGTATTTTTAAGGCCTACTGCACCCGTGTGGGCAGCGGCCCGTTCCCTACCGAGCTCGACAACGATTTGGGCGAGTCCATTCGCCAAAAAGGCCATGAATTTGGCTCGACCACGGGGCGTCCGCGCCGAACCGGATGGCTTGACTTGGTCGCACTGAAGTACGCCGTTGAGGTGAACGGGGTGACGCAGCTCATGATGATGAAGGCCGACGTACTAAGCGGGCTGGAGCAGCTCGAAGTATGTACTTCGTACCGATACCGCGGTGAAGAAACCGCCCACCTGCCCTACCGGCTCGACGCCAACCTGCTGGAACCAGTCTACCAAAGCCTTCCGGGTTGGAGCGAAGACCTCACCGGAGTTCGAAACACCCAGGATCTTCCGGCGACGCTGGAATCGTACGTGCGCTTCATCGAAGACTTCACTGGAGTGCCGGTGGTCCTTGTTTCGGTTGGCCCCGACCGCGAACAAACCCTATGGCGCCGCTGAGCAAATTCCTGCTCTGCTTTGGGGCTTGTGCCGCGGTAACGCTGAGCGCCCAATCCCTTCAGCTCAAGCGAGCCGACCGCTTCACCGTGGTAAATTCTTATGGGCGTAGCGTGACCAAACTGCGCGGAAACGTGAAGCTCGCGAGCGCCGAAGGCGTTTTTACGTGCGACAGTGCCGATTGGTTTCGCGGAGAAAACCGATTTTTTGCCTATTCTAACGTACGCTTTGCCGGGCGATCCGGCACCAGCGTGCGCGCCCTTAGCCTTGAGTACCTGAACGGTGAAAGCTATTTTTCGGGCGGAGTGACCGTGCGCGACGGCGAGCAAACCCTACAAACGCCGAGCTTGCGCTACCGCATGTCGGAACGGCGCGGATCGTTTTCGCAGCGCGCCAACGTGACCACCGCCGACGGGAGCCTGAGTTGCCGCCGCGGAGATTTCGCCGACGGAACCTACCGATTTGTTGGCGACGTGCAGTGGATGGGCACTCGAGAACGGCTGCACACCGAACTTATGGAGTACCAGGCGGACCGACGTTCGGCCAATTTACCCCAGGGCGGAAGTCTGGTCGCCGAGGGCGACTCCGTAATCTTTGGCGCCGGAACCTTGGTGCTGCACGGACGCCGGAGCTTGGCTTTTTCGAAGGGGGTCCGCGGCTGGGGCTGCACCCGCCAATTTGAATCGGAAGCCTGGGCACACTGGCCCGACGAAGAGCGATCAACCTGGACCGGCGCCGCCTACTTGATGGATTGGGAGCGCGACTCCACCGAACTGTGGGCCGACCAACTCCGCACCACCGCCGACAGCGTGACCGCCCGCGGCCATGCTGCGGTACGCATGCCTTCGTGGAGCGGACGTGCCGACGAGTGGCTCGGGCATCGGCGCGACTCGCTCTACCGACTCGCAGGCGATCCGGTAATTTGGAGCGGATCCTACCAAATCCTCGCTCAGACCTTTTTTTTAAGCCAAACGGGCCCCGGCGACAGCTTGTGGGCGGAACAGGGCGTGCACCTCGGGACCCAAGCCGACAGCAGCGGACGTTGCGACCAGATGGCGGCCGAGCAGCTCCGCGCCCGAATTCGCAACCGCCGAATGGACCTTATGGACCTTGAAACCAACGCTCAAGCGCTGTTTTTTCCCGACTCCAGCATGTCTAGCACCATGAAGTCAGCTCGAATACAGCTCACGTTTTTGCCCGATGGAGCGCTTGACGAAGTGCGGTTTTTTCCGAGTCCCAACGGGGGCGTGGTCCGCGCCGGCGAGCCTAGTTACCTGCCGGGTTACCGAGACCGCTGGGGCGAGCGTCCCTCGAGCACCGAAGCGATGTCGGGCCTAAAGTAGTTCGGACCCTTCATCACCTTGCCGTCTTCGCGGTACAGCGGTTCTCCGTCGGGCCCCAGTTTGCTGAGGTTGCTTTGGTGTATTTCGCGGAACACATCCTCAATTACATGCTGCAAACCGTGCGTGATAATGGTTCCGCACAAGATATATAGCTGGTCGCCGAGGGCGTCCGCAACCTCCACGAGGTTTCCGGCGTTTGCGGCTTCGAGGTATTCGTCGTTTTCTTCGGCCATCAATCGGTGGCGAAGCGCGACCAACTCGGGGCTGGGATGGGCGGCGGGGGCATCGGCCATCGGAACGCGGTACACGCGGTGGAATTCTGAGACAGACGCGAGAGACTCCTTCATTTCGCTGTATTTTTGAGCAAATTACGGCATGGACAACATTGGAACCGGACACTGGATTTTCGCAGGGCTTTTTGCCCTCGGATTTCTCGGATTTTTAATTTGGAGCTACCGTTCCGATCGTTCTACCCACGAAATGCACTACCGCGGTGCCTACCGCTATCTTTTGGGTATTTTTGTGCTCTTGATGGTCATCTACATTTTTAAACGAGTTCTCTAACGCATGCGCTTCACCGCCCTCTTCGCCTTGATTGGCGCCGCCGCTACCCGCTTTTTGCTGATTCCCAACGGTTCGGCCGTCTTAGCCGCAAATACGTTGAGCGGAACGTGGTTTCGCAAACCCTGGATGCAGATCTTGCTGCCCCTCGCCGTGCTTTACGCTTCAGATTTGGTGCTGAACAACACCGTGTATGCCGCCTACCACGAAGGTTTTGCTTGGGGTTTTGCCGATAGCCTCGGAATTTATGCCGCGCACCTCGCCGTACTCGCCTACGCCCAATTTGTCAAGCCCAAAGCCGAGGGCCTTGCCTGGATCGGCCACAGCGCCGCAAGCAACCTCATTTTCTTCGGGTTGAGCAACCTCGCCGTGTGGTATGCCGGCAACGGACTTTCGTTGGCCGCCACCTACGTGGCTGCCCTCCCCTTCCTGGGAATTTCGTTTGGCGCCACAGCCTTGTGGGGCTACGCTCTGGGCTTTGCACTGCAGCGCGCGGAGCGCACCGCACAAGCCTGACGTTGGAATTGGCTACTGGTTTCTGGCGCCCAGCACCAGTTACCAGCCACTTGAAAAGAAAAACCCGGGCCTTGCCCGGGTTTTTGCATTAAGGCAACCAGATTGCCGCCGTGGGAACGATGCCGGCGGGGACCGTCGCTTCGAGCTGCCCCCCGGCGCTGTAGCGCCGCACCTCACCCGTTTGCTGAAAGTCCTTGGCGTCTAATACGTAGAGCTGGCGGGTAGCGGGGTCCGCGAAGAGTCCGTAGGCCGAACCAGAAATCCAGGCGTAGGCCGGATAATCCAAGTCGGTCGGGTTCATGCGCAGCACGTCGCCGGTGTAGCCGTCGCGAATCCAGTACAGTACTTGTCCGTCGGTTTGTAGCTTGGTGGGGCGGTCCGTCGGGTAGACGGCTGGAAAGGTCGCCGTAACGCTCCGCGTCGCCAAGTTCACCCGAACAAGTGAAGCAGGGCGGTCGCCACCTCCCCCGCTCCAGTCGGTGTAGCCCGAGCAGAGCACATAGAGTTCCGAACCGAGTTTTACTGCCGACGTGGGATTGATTCCCACTTCGACGGTGGCGAGCACGTCGAAGGTCGCGGCGTCGAGCACCGAAACGACGCTGTCGATGCCGTAGGCTCCGCTGCGGGTCACCCAAAGCTCGTTTTGGTGCAGCACCATCGCCTCAGGTCCGCCTGCGAGGTCAACCGAATCGGTGCGCTGCAGCGACGAGGCGTTCACCCGGTACACGCGGTTGCGGCCCCAATCCGTGACGGCCAGGTCGCCTCCGTCGAGCACGACGGCATGACGTGGCGAGGCAAATCCGGTAGCGCGACCCACCGAGGCGAGCCCGGGGTATTCGAGCACTTCGACGGCGGCGGCTCCGTTGAGTACCACATAAATGCGGTCTGCGTCAGCAGCTAACGAATTGCCCAGGTTGCCCAAACTGCGCCCGTTGACCGCTGCAAAAGCGTCGGTGGTTACGCTGTCGTCGCTGGACCAGTGGGTAATCGTGGCGGTTCCGCCCATGAAGGCGCCTTCGTTCAGTACATACAAACCGGTTTCAAAAGCCCCGGGTGCAGTTTGGGGGTCGCAGGCGACCAAGGCCGCCATGATGCTAAGGAGTGTGATGAGTTTGCGCATTATTTGAGTTGATTTAGGGTTGGATTTAGGGGTTGCGTCCACGAAACGGCAAGGTAGCGCCCCGGAAGCGGATAGCCGAGCTGCAGAAGCACCGGCGAATTCGTGGCATTGTACACACTGAGTTCGAGCGTCGATCGCTTTAGCGTGCATTCCGCGTGCATATCTACCTGCACTTGGGCGGGCAGCCAAGTGCCGCGGTCGTTGGACCATGCGGTGGGCGTTGCGGCGCGGAACCTCGGCTCGGCTTTGAGCGTCCACGTTCGGAAGGTGCGGGAGCCGGAGGCAGAAAGGGACCACGGCGCCACGTAGGGCACATGCAGACCGAGCTCGTTGACGCTGCGAACTACCTGCGCTCGCAGGCTTCCGGTCCAAGGTCCGCTCGAGCCCGTGAGGCGGGCACTGCCGCCCCAACGCGAAATCGACGCGACGTTGCGAGGCGTCCAGACGGTACCGACGGGCATCCAAACGATGGCGTCGGCGAGCTGACCTCGGTAGAGTTCCGCACCGGCAAATGAACGGTTGAGCGTCGCGCGAACCTCCCAACCGAGCTCGGCACGCAGCGCAGGGTTTCCGCCCGGAACCCAAAACTGGTCGTTCAACGTCGGGAATCGCTGGTGGCGGTGCAGCTTGAGGCTCCACTGGGTTCGCGCTTTTTCGGCTGCGCTCAGCTGAAGCATCGGCAGCATCCGGCCCGCTTCGGAACCTTGGCTCAAATGGCTCAACCCCCAGTGGTAGCGAAACTTGCCGGGGAGCAAGCCCGTTCCGCGAAGCATAGCCTGAACCCGCAGAACCGACGCCGGCGACTTATTGGGCCCTTGCGCCATGAGGCGCGAAGCATCGACCGAACTCGATAGGATGTGGTGGCGCCAGTAGGTTTGGGCCCGAAGCCGAATCCCCACTGACTGGGCGCGGTTCGTGTCGTGGATTCCGCCAAATTGCTCGTAGTCGTAGCGCTGGGACGTAAGCGTGGCATACTGCATGCTTTGCCAGTAAATGCGGCCGGACTGAAGGGTTTGTCGCTGCACGAGCGTTGCGCGAAGGTCTCGCTGCACCGCTCCTTCGCGGCGTGCTTGGGTTGCGGATTCGGGCAGTCCCTGCTGCAGGACAACGACGTAGGCGGCCCCGTCTTGGCTTAGTGGGCTGGGCTTGCTGCGCCACGCCGTGCGGACTTCAGCGCGCTGTACTCCAGCGCCAAGCCGAACGTATCGGTCGCCGAGGTAGTCGCGGTACGCGTAGCGGTTGAGCGCGGAACTCAAGCCGACTCCGAGGTCGGCGCTGCGCCCCGGTAGCCATGCCGCCAGCCCCGCGTTGCCGAGGGTCGCCGCCTCAGCGCGGAATTCGGACTTCAGTAGGGAACGCAAACGAAGGCCGTCAGCGCTGCGTTCCAACTGCAGACCGGAGCTTGGCAGCAGGCGCACGTCCATAATTCCGAGGTCCGACGCCTGAAGGGCGACTCCCTCCCACTCGATCCAGGTGTGGTTCGACGGTAGGCCGTCTAGGGCGAGCCAGGCACTTCCGCCAGGAGCCGTTTGCCGCAGGTCAAGGCCGGCCGCGAGCAATGCCGAGGTATTCAGCCCATTCGCTCGGGGCGGAATTTGGGCCGATGCAGCTGATTGGGTGCGCCACATCCCGGCATCAACTGGGACCTCGGGCAGCGCGTAATGAAGGGTTTCGCGATCAATCGGGTTACGGGAAACGCGCAGCGTGTCGGCCGTCCACTCCGCCGAAAAGGCCGTAGCGGCCAAGAACCAGAAGCCAGCAGCCCACAGGCTGCGAAGCAATCGCTGCATCATCTTCAGGGCGCACTCTTCCCGGCACGCTCGGATTATCGTTCGAGGCAGGTCTTCTGGCTCGTTCCCCGACACGCCCCCTTCCCGGTTGCCCAGTGGGTTGTTGCGGCGTGCGGTGGGTCTGGAACTTACAGCTGCGGGTACAGCTCCGGTATTGCACCGGATTCCCTTTTCAGCACGCGGATTGAGGCGTTCTCAGCGCGTGCACCGCGAACGCATCAAATATAGTTAAAAAACGCGCGTGCCGCATTGTGGGCCGATTCCAGCGCCAGCGGCTTCACGCCAAACGTGGCTCCGCGGGCGGCAGCAAACGTGAGCAGGGCCTCTGAAGGCAAGTTGCCAACCAGGTGGTTTTGGGCAAACGGGCATCCGCCCAGGCCGAGTAAGGCCGAATCAAAGCGGCGAATTCCCGACTCCCAAGCCGCCTCGAGCAGCCCGTTCGTTAGGGCTTCAGCCGCAGGCATGTGCAGGTGCAGGCCCAGGATCGAAGCGCCGGCTGCCGTACGCACCGTGGCGACCACGTCGCGAATGCTTTGGGGCGTCGCGCTTCCGACCGTGTCGCTAATGGAAAGTACCGAAGGCTGCCATCGGATCGCGGCCTTTTGCGCCCATTCGGCCACAAGGTCAAGGGTGTTCGGCTCGCCGTAGGGGTTGCCGAAGGCCATCGACAGGTAGACGACAACCTCTTTGTCTGCAGAATGGGCGCGCTCAATGGCCGGAGTCCATTCGTCCAATACCTGAAGCTGGCTTCGGTTGGTGTTGCGGCGCTGAAACTGTTCGCTGATTGAGAACGGAACCCCGACAACATCTACCGCCGAATGCGCCACCGCGCGGTCAATTCCCTGAGCATTGGCGGCGATGACCAGAAATTTGTTGGCACCCTTCACGGGCGCCAGGGCGTCGAGTACCTCGACCGAATCCGCCATCTGCGGAATCGCCTTGGGCGACACCAAGCTCGCCACGTCGAGGTAGTCAAAGCCCACCGCCAAAAGCCGCTTGAGGTAGGTGATTTTATCCTGCGTCGCAAAAACCGTCGGATAGCCCTGCATCGCGTCGCGCGGGCATTCTACCCAAATTAGGCGTTCCATGCGGCGGCAAGTTGGCGGACCATGGCCGGACCTTCGTAGACCAGACCTGAATAGACTTGAACGAGGTCGGCCCCGGCGCTGAGCTTGTCCTGAACGTCCTGTGCGGTGCGCACGCCTCCGACACCGATTACCGAGGCGGAACTCCCCACCGCTTCACGTACCCATTCCACGACTTCGGTGGAGCGGCGGGTGAGCGGAGCCCCACTAAGTCCACCGGCGCCGATGGCGTCAATGCGTGCTTGCGGCGTGCGGAGGCCGTTGCGTCCGACGGTGGTGTTGGTGGCGATAATTCCTCGCAGGCCGCACTCGACGGCAAGGGCCGCGGTGCGCTGCACGTGCTCTTTGCTCGAGTCCGGATCAATTTTCACGGCTACCGGCTTGCCTCCGAGGCGCTTGGCTTCGTCGGCAACGGCCTGCAGTAGTGCTCGCATGCTCGCTTCGGACTGCAGGTCGCGCAACCCCGGTGTGTTGGGCGACGAAACGTTGACCGCGATGTAGTCCACCACGTCATACACCGCGTTGAGTGCCGCGAGGTAGTCGTCTACGGCTTGTTCGTTGGCGGTGTTTTTGTTGCGACCGATGTTGCCGCCCACAATGAGGTTGTTGTGCTTTGAGGCCTTAATGCGTTCAGCGGCCGCTTCGGCGCCGCCGTTGTTGAATCCCATTCGGTTAATCAGGGCCTGGTCTTCGGGCAGGCGGAACATGCGAGGCTTCGGGTTGCCAGGTTGGGGCCTGGGAGTGACGGTGCCTATTTCGAGGTGGCTGAAGCCGAGCGCCTCCCAGGCGCGAAGGGCGACGGCGTTCTTGTCCATTCCGGCAGCCAGCCCAAGGGGGTGGCGAAAAGTCAGTCCCATTGCGTGAACTGGGGCGTCGGGGACCGACCCCACTGCCGCGCGGAGGGCGGCCGTGGTGATTCCGCTCTGGGAAGCGAATTGAAGTCCGCGCAACGCCAAATTGTGGGCGCGCTCAGCGGAAAGCTGAAAAAGCAAGGGACGGATCAGCGAAGAATACATCATGGGCACCTCAAAGGTAGCGTCAGGGTTAGATTTGCAGCATGAATCCGGTCATTCAAAACCGCCGTGCGCGCTACGAATACGTCCTCGAAGAGGAGTTCACGGCCGGCATTATGCTTGCTGGGACCGAAGTCAAGGCCCTGCGGGACGGCAAGGCCAATTTGAGCGACGCCTACGCCTACGTTTCGGAGGCTGGCGAGGTTTGGATTAAAAACCTCCATATTTCGGAATTCAAATTCGGAACCTATGCGAACCACGCCCCGTTGCGCGAACGCAAGTTGCTCTTGAAGAAAAACGAACTGAAGAAGATTCGCAAAGAGCTACAAAACAATGGAATAACCCTAATTCCATTAAAGCTTTACTTTAGCTCTCGCGGATGGGCCAAGTTGGACATTGCGCTGGCCAAAGGCAAGAAGTTTTACGACAAACGGGCAAGCATCAAAGAGCGCGACATTGACCGCGACGCGGCACGGGAATAGTCTACCGCTGCGTCGCCACGTCTTTGAGCATCGGAACAAAGCGAAAGCTCCCAAGGTCTTCATGAATCCAGCTTCCGTCGGGGGCCCGGCGCACGCGGAGCATGCGCTGCTCCTCCTCTACGTCGCCAACGGGCACCACCAACACGCCGTCAGGCGCCAGCTGTTCCAGCAAATCTCGGGGGAGCTCCGGAGCAGCAGCGGTAATTAAAATCCCATCAAACGGAGCAAACGCGGGTAAACCTTTGTATCCGTCTCCGAACTTCTGGGTGATGCGGCGCATGCCTAATTCCGCCAGTAATCGCTTACTAAAGTCAAAAAGTGCCTTTTGCCGTTCGATGGTAAAGACTTTGTAGCCCAGTTCTTCGAGCACTGCGGCTTGGTAGCCCGAGCCCGTGCCGATTTCGAGAATTTTAGCGCCTTCGGGCAGACCCAGCGCGCACGATTGGACGGCCACCGTGTAGGGCTGAGAAATCGTTTGGCCCGCGGCAATCGGAAAAGCCACGTCTTGGTAGGCGAATTCTTCGAACGAACTTTCGAGGAACGCATGGCGCGGAATTCGCCCCATGGCCGATAAAACTCGTTCGTTATCAATGCCTTTGCTACGCAAGAGGGCGATGAGTTGCTGGCGTTGGCCTTGGTGGCGGGGCAAGTCGGGAGTCACGGGCCGAAAGTACAACCGTACCTTTGGCGCGTATGCGGAACTTTCGGCTTTTTTTCAACGCCCTGGGTGTAGCGGCAGCACTAGGTACGTGGCCCGTGGTTACGGCCTGCGACCCGAGTGAGGCCAAGCCTGTGGTCTACCTCGAAATCGACAGCTTGACGCTGAAGCCTGACGCTTCACGAGGAACCTCAAGCGCCCACGTGCGCTCGGTTTGGGTAGAGTCCGAGGGGGTATACTTCGGCGTTTTTCCGCTGCCTGCACGAATTCCATTACCGGTAAACGATCCGACAGCCACAGTGCGGCTTTATCCCGGAGTTGAAGTCAACGGAACCAGCAGCTTTCAGGCGCAGTACGAGTTTTATCAGCCCTACGAACGGGCGCTTAACAGCAGTTTTGGTTCCACTGTATCGTGGCCACCTGCGGGCCCTGCGGTTCTTGAATACGAATCGTGGGCCAACGTCGTTATTGTAGAGGATTTTGAGGCGGCAGGCATTCAGTTCGCCCCCAGTCCGCGAAGCGACACCGTGTGGACCCGAACAACTTCTGAACGCTTTCCGGCTCCGCAGGGCGAGTCCAACAGCAGCAGCGGCATGGTCATTATGAAGCCCGGCCAGCAGATTTTTGAAGCGATCACCCAGCAGGCCTATGTGCTTCCGCGCGGCGGCAGCAACGTGTACCTCGAGTTCAACTACAAGTCCACAATGCCTTTTAGCTTAGGGGTCGTGGCCAACGAGCCCGGGCAAACGACCCAGCAGCCTACGGTCACGTTCCGCGACAAAGCCCAATGGTCCAAGGCCTACGTCAATTTGGTGACCGAAGTTTCGGGATTCCCCAATGCCGTGAACTACAACCTCTACCTTGGAGCAGTCCGCACACGCCCCGACCAAGCAGATACGCTGTGGGTAGATAATTTTAAGCTGGTTTACCGGTGAGCCCACGGAGCCCACTCCTTCGCAAAATTCAGCGGCGCTACACTTTGGTATATGTGCTTGCTGACGCGCTGGCTGCCGGGCTCGCCTACACTTGGCTGTACGACTACCGAAAATCGGTCGCCGAACCCGCACGCTTTGGCCTGGAGGAATTGGCTTGGGATTCGTTTTACCCGTTTGGAATGGCCCTTACCGCCCTGCTGTGGATTGCTACGTTGGGCGTGGTGGGGTTGTACCAAAGCGTTTTGCGCAAGTCGCGGCTCACAGAGCTCAGCCGACTCATTCAGGTTGGCAGCCTATTTATCCTCGGATATTTTTTGCTGTTTTTGCTCGACGATTACGTCAAGAGCTACCAAAATTACTGGGGTGAACTTCAGCGATTGGGTGGCGGACTTCTCGCGCTAAGTATTGGTTTTCGCCTGTCGTTAGGAACCCATTTGCGCTGGAAGATTACCCAGAAAAAAATTCACTTCCCTACCCTGCTGATCGGTAAGCGCGACCTCCTCGAGCTGCACCAAGCCAAGCTGCAATCGCACGCGTCGGCCTCAGGTGAAGTACTGGCTGGTTGGATGTCGGCCGCTCCCGCGAGCGATGAGGGCCATTGCTGCGGACTCCCCCACCTCGGGCCGGCGCGGGACGTGGCTCAGTGGGCGAATCGGCTCAACATCGAAGACGTAATCATCGCCCTGCCGCCAAACGAGCACCAGGAACTCACGCCCATTTTGTTGGAACTCGAGCAGCTCAAGCTGCGGATTTTCATGATTCCCGACACCTACGGAATCTTATCGGGCATGGTTGGGCTCGACGAGCACGGCGTTCCGCTAATGGAATGGCACCACGAGCCCATGGACGCGTGGCAGCGAAACAGTAAGCGGGCCGTGGATGTGGCGCTTTCGCTCGGGGCTCTCAGCATACTGCTGCCGGTATTTGTGGTGGTGGCGCTGGCGGTTCGGCGCACGCGCGGACCCATATTCTTCACCCAAGAACGCCTTGGCCGGGGCGGAACGCGTTTTCAAATTGTCAAGTTCCGCACCATGCGCGTCGACGCGGAGGCGCTAGGACCGCAGCTTTCGAGCGAAGACGACCCAAGAATTACTTCGGTGGGTCGCGTGCTGCGCAAGTACCGTCTGGATGAACTTCCGCAGTTTTGGAACGTTTTGCTGGGCGACATGAGCATCGTTGGTCCGCGCCCGGAACGCGCACACTTTGCCGAGCAAATTCTGGCCCGCGCGCCCCAGTACCGCCACGTGTACAAGGTCCGCCCAGGCATAACGAGTTGGGGGATGGTCCGCTACGGGTACGCCAGTACGGTCGACGAAATGATTCGCCGCATGGAATTTGATCTTTTGTACATCGAAAACATGTCGTGGCGCAACGACCTGAAAGTTTTGGTGTACACAGTCTGGACGGTCCTTAAGGGGCGCGGAAAGTAGGCTTCGGGCCGTACTTTTAGGGCATGAAGCACTGTACCGTACTCGGCGCAGGCACGATGGGCAACGGAATCGCCCACGTGTTCGCCACCAGCGGATGGAACGTCTCGCTGTTTGACATCAGCGCGCCCGCCTTGGAGCGCGCCGTATCCACCATTACCAAGAATTTAGAACGCCAAGTTGCCAAGGAATTGCTAACCGCCGAGGCCGCCGCAGCCGCCGTGGCGCGCATCAGCACCTACACCGAATTGGCGCCGGCCGTGGCCGGGTCCGCCCTGGTCGTCGAGGCCGCCACCGAAAACGTTGACATCAAGCTCAAGCTCTTTGCCCAGCTCGACGAACTCTGCGCGCCCGAAACGATTTTGGCCTCAAACACCTCGTCAATTGCCATCGGCCGCATCGCGGCGGTGACCAAGCGACCCGAACTCGTGATTGGAATGCACTTTATGAATCCGGTCCCCGTGATGAAGCTGGTCGAAATCATTCGGGGCTACAAAACGTCGGACGCCACGGCGGCTGCCGTTGTTGGGATTAGCCGCGAACTCGGTAAGATTCCAGTGGAGTGCAACGATTTTCCCGGTTTCGTAGCCAACCGCATCTTAATGCCCATGATCAACGAAGCGATTGAAGCGCTTCAAACGGGGGTTGGCAAGGTAGAAGCCATCGACTCGATCATGAAGCTCGGCATGGCGCACCCCATGGGCCCACTCCAGCTCGCCGACTTTATCGGTCTGGACGTGTGCTTGAGCATTTTGCGGGTGCTTCACGAAGGGCTCGGACAGCCCAAGTACGCCCCAAATCCGCTCTTAGTAGCCATGGTTACGGCGGGCGACCTCGGTGTGAAGTCAGGTCGAGGTTTTTACGACTACGCCAACGGAACCAAAGACGCTCCCGTTGCACCTAATTTTTGCTAACTGTTATATTACATGAAAAACCAACTCATCATTAGCGCGCTTTTGGCCACTACGGGGCTTTTTGCGCAGGTTGATTTGATCAACAAAGTTTCGGGCAACGGCGCTCGCGACGGCAAAACTTTTGAATTCACCACGATTTATGACCTCGAGGCGACTCCGGTCAAGGACCAAGGTCGTTCAGGCACGTGCTGGAGCTATTCAGCTACCGGGTTCCTCGAATCTGAATTGCTGCGCATGGGGAAGCCCGCCATTGACCTGTCAGAGATGTATACGGTTCGCAAAGTGTACCAGGACAAAGCCGAGAAGTACGTTCGCCTGCACGGCGCGCTAAACTTTGCCCAAGGCGGAGCGTGCCCCGACCTGTTTTATGTCATTGAGCGCTACGGTGCCGTGCCGCAATCGGCCTACGCCGGCCTGAACTACGGCACGCCCGGCAACGACCACGACGAGCTTGAGGCCGCCCTGAAGGGCATTGTCGACGCAGTGGTCAACAAAAACTCGGGCACCGTTACAACCGCCTGGAACAAGGGCTTCACGGGGTACCTCGACGCCTACCTCGGGGCCGAACCGACCTCGTTCACCTACGAAGGCAAGCCGTACACGCCGCGCAGTTTTGCTGATAAGTTTTTGGGAATCAATGTCAAAGACTACATTCAGCTCACGAGCTTCACGCACCATCCCTTTGGGTCGTGGTTTGCCGTCGAAGTTCCCGACAACTGGACGTGGGGAACCTCCTACAACGTTCCGCTCGACGAACTGATGGCGACCATTGATCACGCCTTGGCCAACGGGTATACCATTGCTTGGGCCACCGACGTGTCCGAAAAAGGTTTTTCGCTGAACAACGGTGTAGCCGTATGGCCCGCCAAAGCGTGGAGCGACATGAGTGCCGAAGAAAAATCAGCCGTGTTCACCGGTCCGCACGAAGAGGCCGTCGTAACGCAAGCCTCGCGCCAGGCAGCTTTTGACAACTACGAAACCCAAGACGACCACGGTATGCAGATCGTGGGCAAGGTCAAGGACCAGTCGGGGGCATCGTACTACATCGTGAAAAACTCGTGGGGTCCGCGCAAGAACGCGTACCGCGAAGGCTACATCTACGCATCTGAAGCATTTGTTCGCGCCAAAACGATTTCGATCATGCTGCACCAAGACGGGTTACCCAAGGCAACAAAAAAAGCTGCCGGGCGGTAATTCCCACAGGATCTAACCTAGAATCCCGGTTCAGGCTGTGCGCCCGGACCGGGATTTTTTAATTACATGCGCTCGGGTGCCTCGATGCCGAGCAGGTCCAGGGCGCTTCGCAACGCTGAGGCCGTGGTAGCGCACAACTCGAGGCGAAAGCCAACCAAGGCTTCGGTTTCGGCATTCAGAATCGGATTCGCCTGGTAAAACGAATTGAAGGCTTTGGCCAGGTCGTACGCGAACTGCGCCACAACCGCCGGACTGTAGGTCCGCGCGGCCTGCTGCACCGCTTCCGGAAAACGGTCCAAAGTCTGAATCAGCTCTTTGCTGCGTTCGTCGACCGAAACCTCTGCCCACGACCAAGCCGCTGGCCGACCCTCGGCCTTGCGCAAAATGGACTTGATCCGAGCGTGGCTGTACTGAATAAAGGGTCCTGTGTGTCCGTTAAAATCGATCGACTCCTCGGGGTTGAACACCATGCGCTTGCGCGGATCCACCTTGAGAATAAAGTACTTGAGGGCGCCGTGGCCCAAAACCTGGTAGAGCTTCGCCTTCTCAGCCTCGCCGAGTCCTTCGGTCTTGCCCAGCTCTTCGCTAAGGCTGCGGGCCGTGGCCTCCATCTCGTGGAGCAGGTCGTCGGCGTCGACGACGGTGCCTTCGCGGGACTTCATTTTTCCGCTCGGAAGGTCGACCATGCCGTAGCTCAAATGGTACAACTGGTCCGCCCAGGCGTACCCCAGCTTCTTGAGAATTAAAAACAGCACTTTGAAGTGGTAGTCCTGCTCGTTCCCTACCACGTAGGTAAGCCGGTCGATGGAAAAGTCAGCGAATCGCTGAATCGCGGTGCCGATGTCCTGGGTCATGTATACCGAGGTTCCGTCGCGGCGCAGCACGAGCTTTTCGTCGAGGCCTTCTTCGCGTAGGTCAATCCACACGGAGCCGTCGTCGCGTCGGTAAAATACCCCACGCGCCAAGCCTTCTTCAATGTCGTGCTTGCCCAGCACGTAGGTTTCGGATTCGTAGTAGTTTCGGTCAAAGTGCACACCCAAACGGCGGTAGGTCTCATTAAATCCGTCGTAAACCCAGGAATTCATCGTAGCCCACAGGTGGCGCACCTCGGTGTCGCCCGCCTCCCAAGCGCGGAGCATTTCTTGAACCGCACGCATGCATGGTGCCTGAGCCTTAGCTGCTTCTTCGTCAAGGCCTTGGGCCATGAGTTCGCGCACCTGACCGCGGTATTCCTGATCAAAGCGTACATAAAAATCACCTACGAGGTGGTCGCCTTTTTTGCCGGCGGATTCGGGGGTGATTCCGCCCCCGAACTGCTGCCACGCCCACATGCTCTTGCAAATGTGTACGCCTCGATCATTAATAATTTGAACCTGAACCACTTTGCGACCGCTTGCCTCGAGAATTCGGCTCACGCTGTGCCCGAGCAAAATGTTGCGAACATGGCCCAAGTGCAGGGGTTTGTTGGTGTTGGGGCTGCTGAATTCGACCATTGCCGCGGGCGCCGCAGGGTCGACCGAAGCGGTTCCCCAGGCCTCGGCAGTTCGAATCGCATCAAAGCGCGCTTGAATTTGTTCTGAACTGAGAACGAGGTTTAAAAATCCCTGAACCGCATTGTAGCGAACGACCAAGGGCGTGGCCGCGAGCAGCGCTTCACCAACCTCGCGGGCCGTGTCGGCGGGCGACTTGCGGCTCAGCTTAAGGAACGGGAAAACCACCAACGTAGCATCGCCCTCAAAATCCTTGCGGGTTTCTTGGAGTTCGACGGGGCCATCCCATCCGTACAACGTATTTAAGACCGTCGAAACGGCCGATTCTAAGGCGTCAGCCATGTGCATTAAAGATTGGTACGTCGGCTTAACCGCTCTTGAAGGCGGTACACCGTGTTTTGAAGTAAGCGGAACGCGGTGGTTCCCATAGCATTGCCGCCCTTGTCTAAAAGCGGATTGATTTCGGTAAACTCCATGCAGCGCACGAGCGGCGCGTCGGCAAAAAGCTCCAGCAACTGCTTCGCTTCAGCCTCGTCAAAACCACCCGGGACGGGCGTGCCCGTTCCCACCGAAATGCTGGGATCCATGGAATCCACATCAAACGACACATAAACCATGTCGCAGTCCTTCATTTGCGCCATCACCCGCTGCACCACGGTTGAGATTCCCAGTTCGCGAACTTCAGGCACCCGGTACACCGTCATTCCGTACTTTTCAATCAGGTAGTCTTCGGTCTGCTCCGTGCTGCGAAGGCCGATAAAGGCGATGTCTTCGGGGCGGACGCGCTGCGGGTGTCCCTTGAGTTTGGTCCATGAATCGCGGGTAACCGGACTCGGATCGTTGATTTTGCACTCGAGGTTGTCTTCTCCGAGCGCGGTGGCCAACGGCATACCGTGCATGTTGCCCGAAGGAGAGGTGTAGGGCGAATGCATGTCGGCATGGGCATCAATCCAAACTACGCCCAGCCGCGCCAGCGGAAAAGCTTGCTTGATCCCGGCTATCGTGCCGCCCGCATTCGAATGGTCGCCGCTCAGCACCAACGGAAACTGGCCGTCGTCAAGGGTTTCCGCCACGACCGCCGAAATGCGGCGGTACATGCGAACGATTCCTCGAATGCGCTTGCCGTAAGGCGTCTCAGGGTGGCGGTACAGCAGCGCGTTGTTGGTCTGCACTTTGCGCGGCTGAAGCGCCCTAAAAAACTTGGGCTGAATGCTGAACGACGCGCTGCGAATAGCCGCGTAGCCCAGGCTTGAACCTCGGGTACCTGCGCCCAATTCAGACATCGCGGTGATTAACTGCAGCATAGTCCAAAGGTAAGAATTGGCCTACCTTTGGGCGTAGTCCATGGCCCGAACATCTTCAAACTCCCCTTCGTCGTGGTTGGCTGACGTGAAGTCGGCCTGGCAAGACGTTAAACAAAGTCCCTCCCTTCACTCCGTTTTCGGACTTATCGTGCTGCTAATCGGCATTTTGGGATTCATCGCCAGCGCGTCAACCTTGACCACCTGGACCGCTGACTACAGCGCCATGGAGCTCGGTTTTTCGCAAGTAATTAGCCAGCGCGACGTGGTGATTCACAACCTCCTCGGCTCAATCGGAGCCGCAGTGGGCATGGTGGTCACCGTGCGCGGATTCGGTGCCGCTTCCCTCCTACTTTGGTCGGTCGTCATGGCGATTGGCCTGCGCTGGGGCCTCGGTCTCCCCATTCGCACCCTTCGGTTTGCCCGTCGGAGTTTGCTTCGCGCCCTGCTGCTCACGAGCGGACTCGCCCTGGTTCCGTGGAACGCCGGCGACGCGGTTGTTGGCGACTTCGGTCGAGTAATTGCCGCATGGTCAACCCATTGGGTCGGCACCTTGGGTGCGGCCCTTAGTTGGTTCGTTTTGGGTACCGTACACGTTGTTTGGGTGTTTCAACTGCGCCCGCAGCTGCTCGGAGCCCGTTTTGCGGCCCCATCGGCGGCAGATCCGATTCCGCAACCGCCCGACTTGAGCGACGACGAACTTCTGGTAGACGAAGCGCCCGTCGTGGTCGACCTCATGGATCCGTTGTCCACGGTTGAGGTTCCAGGATCCTCGGAACAAACCACCCCTCCATGGGATGACGATGACGAACAAATTGAACCAATACTTCGGGGAAGCGATTCCCACGATGTAGCCTTGGATGTGGTTCCTTTAGCCGACCCAGAGGTATCGTCCTTCTCCACCGCGGCCCCTGAAGTTGCCAGCGCGGGGCCCTACGATCCGCGCCGCGACCTTTCTCGATACCAGTTTCCGACCCTACAGCTACTCAACGACTACGGCCAGACCGTAGCCAAGGTGGACCAAGAAGAGCTCGAGGCCAACAAAGAGCGCATCGTTGACACGCTGCGCAACTACAAAATCGAGATTGCCAAGATTAAGGCCACGGTGGGTCCGACGGTGACCATGTACGAAATCGTGCCCGAAGCGGGAATCCGAATCAGCAAAATCAAGTCGCTTGAAGATGATATTGCTTTGAGCCTTAGCGCCTTGGGTATTCGCATTATCGCGCCGATTCCGGGCAAAGGAACCATCGGCATTGAGGTTCCCAACCGCCACCCGCAAATGGTAAGCATGCGTTCGGTGCTTGCAAGCGAGAAATTCCAAAAAACAGATATGGATCTGCCCCTCGCGCTGGGCAAAACCATTTCGAACGAGGTATTTGTTGTCGACTTGGTTAAAATGCCGCACCTGCTTATGGCGGGTGCAACCGGTCAAGGTAAGTCGGTGGGCCTCAATGCGATTTTGGCGTCGATTCTCTACAAAAAGCACCCTGCCGAAGTCAAGTTTGTTTTGGTTGACCCCAAAAAGGTCGAACTTACCCTATTTAACACCATTGAGCGCCACTTTTTGGCCAAGCTCCCAGGGACTGACGAGGCGATCATCACCGACACGACCAAGGTGATTCACACCCTGAATTCGCTGTGCATTGAAATGGACCAGCGCTACGAGCTGCTCAAGTCCGCCTTTGTGCGCAACTTAAAGGAATACAACACCAAGTTCACCGCGCGCAAGCTCAACCCCGAGGAGGGCCACCGCTACCTACCCTACATCGTGCTGGTCATTGACGAGTTTGCCGACCTCATTATGACGGCGGGCAAAGAAGTGGAAACCCCCATCGCACGCCTCGCGCAGCTCGCCCGAGCCATTGGAATTCACCTCATCGTCGCAACCCAGCGCCCCTCGGTCAACGTAATCACGGGAATCATTAAGGCCAACTTCCCCGCGCGGATTGCGTTTAAGGTGAGTGCTAAAATTGACTCGCGGACCATTTTAGACGCCGGGGGCGCCGAACAGCTCACTGGTAAGGGCGATATGCTGATTTCGAGCGGAAACGATCTGATTCGCCTGCAGTGCGCGTTCCTAGACACGCCCGAAGTCGAGCAAATTTGCGAGTTCATTGGTGGCCAGCAGGGGTATCCCGAGGCCTACCAACTTCCCGAGTACGAGTCTGAAGAAGGCGGACTCGGCGGGGGCGGAAACTACAGCGCCGACGAACGCGACAGCATGTTTGAGGAGGCCGCGCGCATGGTTGTTATTCACCAGCAGGGCTCGGCATCGCTTTTGCAGCGCAAGCTCAAGCTTGGCTACAACCGCGCGGGACGCTTGATTGACCAACTCGAAGACGCCGGAATCATCGGGCCCTTCGAAGGCTCCAAGGCCCGACAGGTCCTGGTTCAAGACGAAGTGCAACTCAACGAACGACTCAAAAACCTATGATTTTTCGATCCTTAGCCGTTGCCGCGCTGTGCGTGGTTGGCAGTGCCGCATGGGCCCAAACCGAAACCGCACTCGCTTTTTTGGAGCGGGTTAAAAAACAAGCCCTCGCCTACTCCGACCAAAAAATTAGCTTCACGTCGGTGCTCGACGCTCCCGGACGCAACGGCCAACGGGTGCAGCGCAAAACCAGCGGCGAGGTTTGGGTAAAAGGCGAGTCCGCCAAATTGGTACTGCAGGGGCAGACGTTTTTCTTCAAGAGCGGCGTGGTAACCACCGTGAGCCCTGAAGACGAAGAAATTGTAGTGCGCAAGCTCGATGGTGACGCCAAGCAGTACACTCCGGCGGTTTTGCTTAGTCAGTACGAAAAAAGTTCGTCGTTTGCCTGGGCGGGCACCCAAACGGTGGCGGGGCGCAGCATCAAAATGGTGAGCATGGTTCCCAAAAACGATCCCGACGTGGCTAAAGTCATTTTGGGCGTCGACGCCAAGACCCTCAAGCTGTACAGCTACACCGAAGAAGGTAAAAACGGCACTAAGTCTAAGATTACGATGGTGGCCTACGAAACCAATAAAGGACTCACCGCCAACGACGTGGAATTCAAGCGTTCGAACTACCCGGCGAACTACGAGTACATCGCTCCCAAAACCAAGTAGCGCTTGGGCAAGCTCGATCGGTACTTCATCGGGAACTTTGTTCAGATTTTTGCCAAGACCTTGGCATTGAGCGTATTCATTCTGCTCATGCAAATGGTCTGGAAGTACATGGACGACCTAGCGGGGCGCGGAATCTCGATGCTTCGCATTCTAGAGCTGATGGGGTACTGGTCGGTGTCCATTTTGCCCATGGCTGCGCCCATCGCCGTGCTCTTTGCCGGAATAATGATCTACGGTCAGTGGGCGGAATCAAAGGAATATGCTGCCGCCAAAGCAGCGGGCTTCTCGTTTCTGCGGATGCTGCAGCCCGTCACCTTGGTTTTGGCCGTGATCGCAGTGCTCATGTTTTTTGTGAGCAACAACTTCATTCCGGTGGCCAACTTCAAAGGCGAAAACCTGCTGCTCAACATCGCACGGCAAAAACCCACGTTTAAGCTCAAACCCGGCGTGTTTGTGGCAGGGCTTGATGGGTTTAGCGTGAAAGTGGGCCGCAAAGAAGACAACCGCATCTACGACGTGATTCTTTACGACCACCGCGAGCGGGGCCGTGGTAACACCGGGGTGCTCACCGCCCCCGAAGGCGAAATCCGCTATCCAGAAGGTAGCCCCACCATGACCCTGGTTTTGCGCAACGGGCGCAGCTACCTCGACGTCAATGAATCGGTTCGCGAAGAGCGCCTGCGCCAAGGCATGCTCGCGGCAACGTTTGACAGCATGGTCGTGCGCATGGACATGTCGTCGTTTTTGCTGGGCGACCTAGGCGGAATTCAGCGCAGCAACGAGTTCAACATGCTCACGCTGTCGCAACTCGACACCTCCATCGACGTGCTCGAGGTGCAAATCGCAGACCGAATGGCCGAAGTAAGCCAAGGAATGCGGCGCAAACTCGGCGGATGGTCCGAAGACAGCATGCTTCAAGCGCATGCCGTCGACACCTCACTAAGGGTGGCCACCCGCCTGCAACCCATTCACCGGTACCGAGCGGTTCAAAATGCGGCATACCTCGCCCAAAGCAACCGCGACTACATGAACCAGATTGCGTCTGAACTCGATTGGCGCAACCAGCACCTTGCCCGCCACTACCTCGAATGGCACAAAAAATTCAGCGTGGCCGTGGCCTGCGTACTGCTTTTCTTCATCGGCGCCCCCTTGGGTAGTGTGATTCAGCGCGGCGGATTTGGCTGGGCCTTCGTCGCGAGCGTGCTGCTTTTTCTGCTGCACTACGTACTCGCCATGGTCTCTGAAAAGCTGGGGCGAACGTGGGTTCTCTCGCCCTTTTGGGCCATGTGGGGTCCCAACCTCGTCTTGGCACCGGTGGCCATGGCCATGACTTGGTGGGCCTCTCGAGACGGCCGCCTCACCCTCAGCCTACCTCGCAAGCTGCGGACAACGACTCCCGCCGCATGAACATCCTGCACCTCTGCAACAAAGTTCCGTTCCCCGGCCGCGACGGGAGCAGTATAGCCATGGAGTCGCTAATTCGAATTGAAGCAGGGCTGGGACACCGCGTGCACGTCGTGGCGTTGAATACCGAAAAACATTGGGTTGCCCACCCCATGAGTCCGTTTCAAGGCGTAACGCTCGAAGCCCTTGCGGCAGAGACGGCCCCCAGCCTAGCTACGGCGCTGCCCAATCTTTTTGCTCGCGACAGCTACTACGCCAGCCGATTCTGGTCCGCTCAAGCCGCTCAGGTCATTCGGCAGCGGGCCCAAAATACCGACGTCGTCGTGCTCGACAGCCTGTTCATGGCGGTCTACCTAAACGAGTTGGGCTCGGTACCCATCGTTCTGCGGACGCACAACGTGGAGCACGCCATTTGGTTGCGCGGACTCGCCGAAGAGCCTTGGTACCGAAGAAGCTACGTTGCCCTGCAGGCCCGGCGGCTTCGCCGATGGGAGGCCGAAATTGCCCGACGGGTGCAGCGCATCTGGGCAATCAGCGCCGAAGACGCTTCGTGGTTTGGCGGCCAAGGCGGGCCCACGTGCACGGTTCCGTGCAGCTTTGATACCCTGAACGGCCCGTGGGTTGATTCGGGGGCTGCATCGCCCCGAGCCTACCATTTGGGCGCGTTGGATTGGACCCCCAACGTGCGCGGTATGAAGTGGTTCCTCGACGAGGTTGCGCCCCGTTTGGCGCAGGCCCAAGTAGACGTTTACAGTGCCCAATGGCCCTATGGTCCCGAGCCCAGCGGAATTCAGTACCGTTCTGACGTTCCCGATTTCGAGCACTATGGGGTATTCATCGCCCCCATTCGGAGCGGAAGCGGCATGCGCATTAAGCTCCTAGAGGCCATGGCCCGTGGAAAAGCCGTGGTTACCACGCCGCTGGGCGCAGAGGGCCTGGGGGCCACCCACGGAACGCACCTAATCTTGGCTGAATCGGCTGCAGAATTTGCCGCGGCCCTTGACGAACTCTGCACGGATCCTGGATTGCGCCAGCGAATCGGGCGTGCCGCCGCCGATCATGCGCGTTTGCACTTTGCAGACCAGTACTTGGCCGAGCGCATTGCCGCCGAACTCGCGACCTTTGCTCCGTGATGGAAGCACTAGCTTGGCTACTTTGGGGATTGGCCCTCGTTCCCTACACGCTTTACCCCGCTATGGTACGTGTGCTGGGGCGTCGACCTGCCGCCCAACCTGAACCGCTTCGCAACGCTCCGCACGTGAGCATCGTGTTCGCCGCCTACAACGAAGAGGCGGTGATCGAAGCCAAACTCCAAAGCCTACTCGCTCAAGATTACCCGGGTAGCTTTGACGTGTGGGTCGGGTCCGACCAAAGCACCGACCGCACCGACGAACTTTTGGCCGATTTTGCGGCGCGCGACGCCCGAATTCACTGGGTGCGCATGTCCGAACGGAGCGGTAAAGCGCAAATTATCAATCGCTTGGTTGCCGAATCGTCGGGAGCATGGGTCGTGGGGACCGACGCCAACATTTGGTTTGCGCCTGACTGCCTCAGCGAACTCATGCGCGAGGCCCAGGCCAACCCCCGCGCCACGGTTGTGGGCGGATCGCTGTTTTACCGCGGATTGACGGGGCCATCCGACCCTGCATCCCCCAGCATTGCCAACGAAGAACGCTGGTACATGAACTGGGAGAACTTTGCCAAACGCGTTGAATACGAGCGCACGGGCTGTGCCATGGGCGTTGAAGGAGGGCTGTACGCCATTCGGCGCGACGCCTTTCGCCCGATTCCCTTCGGAACCTTCATGGAGGACTTCTTTTTGAGCTTCTCGGCCATGCTTCGCGGGGAACACGTAGCGTGGTCGCTTTCGGCCCGCGGAAGCGAGGACGTCAGCCACGATCCGCGCCGCGAATTCCGACGCAAAGTGCGCATTGCTCACGGCAACTGGCAAAACGTCGGGCGATTCGCCGTTTCAATGCTCCGGCTGCGTCCTGCAGTGCTCGTTGTATTTCTTGGCCACAAACTCTTGCGTTGGTTGACTCCGTTGCTCGTTTTGGGCGGAATTTTAGCTGCTGCCGTCCCCGGCGAACCGTGGTCTGATGCGGGCCAGTGGGCCTGGACGCTGTTTGCGAGCCTTTCGGCCTACACCCTGCTGGTGTACAGCGGAACCCTGCGGGTGCTCGACCGCATCCCTGGTCTGCGTACACTGCACCACCTCCTACTCATGAATTTGGCCCTTGGGCTGGGCTTCGTGCGCTACCTTCGCGGCGGAACCAACGGCATTTGGGAACCCACCCCGAGAACCCCATGAACACGACCCTTTTTTCCTCGATCGACGAGGCCCTTGACGACCTCCGCGCCGGAAAAATGATCATTGTGGTCGACGACGAAGACCGCGAAAACGAAGGCGATCTGGTAGCCCTCGCTGAGGGAATTACGCCCGAGACCGTCAACTTTATGGCGACCCACGCCCGCGGACTCATTTGCGTTCCGCTGATTGACCAGCGCTGCGACGAGCTCGAGCTGCACGCTATGGTGAACCGCAATACAGACCCCCACGGTACTGCCTTTACGGTGAGCGTCGACCTCGAAGGCGAAGGCGTAACCACAGGCATTTCGGCCCACGACCGGGCAAAGACCATCAACGCCCTAACCCGGCCTGACACTAAGGCGGAACAATTTCGCCGTCCGGGACACATTTTTCCGCTCCGGGCGCGCCCCGGAGGCGTGCTGCGCCGTGCAGGCCACACGGAAGCAGCGATCGACCTTTCTCGCCTTGCCGGAAGCCGTCCGGCGGGTGTAATCGTCGAAATCATGAACGAAGACGGCAGCATGGCTCGCCTCCCTGATCTCGAAGTGATGGCTAACCGCCACGGGCTGCGCATCATAAGCATCGAGCAGCTCATACGCTACCGAATGGAGCGCGACCGGCTGGTGCACGAACTTCGTTCCTACCGCCTTGAAAGTCCAATGGGGCCCTGGCACGTGCGCGTTTACGGCCAAACCACCTCAGATCAGCGGCACGCAAGCTTTAGCTTCGGCACGTGGCACGAAGACGACGAGGTGCTCGTCCGCATGCAAAGCGGACCCTTTGCCGCAAGTCCGTGGTCGCACTTTGATCAATCGGTCGCTCCCGACAGCGCCCACTTCGCAGCCGCAATGCGCAAAATCGCGGAGCGGGGCGCGGGCTGCATTGTGTGCCTCAACCAACGCGGATCGGCCACCGACTGGGCGGAGTGGGATCCGTCGCTACCACCAAGCCCCACCCGATCCATGGGCCACGACCCGCTTGATTACGGTGTGGGTGCCCAAATACTGCACGGACTGGGTCTGCGCAACGTCGCCCTCCTTACCCAGAACCCCATGCGGCGGGTTGGCATTGAGGGCTACGGGCTGCGCATTGTGCGGAACGTCGCCCTATACTGATTTCGCGCGGAGGGCGCGATTCTCACCGCTTGCCGCCTTCGAGCAGTTGCCGCCAGGTTCCTCCACTTTGCTCGAAGCGCACACCGATTCCTTGGCGCTGGCTTCCAACGACGCCAGTTTGCATCATGCGGTCGTTGCGGCGCTGGTAGGCTTTGGCGCTCCAGCGGCCGTCTTCTGATAGTTGGTACCGAACCTCCACGTCGCCTAACCCGATGCTCGGCTGCGTCTGGCCAATCGGGATGCCCCATTCGGTCTGAATGCTCAGGCGGTCGTCCATGAAGCGGCGTCCGATACTCGCTTCCATTTCGCGCTGGGCTGCCGCAGAGTTGGTCGAATAGGCCAAATTCACGTCCCAATCGGCCCCTAAGCCTTGGGTAACAAAGTTGGTGAACTGCGAAGCGAGTACCTGGGTCGTGTTGCTCTCCACCGCCTGCATGCCTTGTGCGGCAAGCGGCGAAGATCCGAGCCAAAACGAACTGATGGTGAGCAAGCTGAGTACTTGGGTGGTGCGCTCGTCGGCATAGCTCATGCGGCTCGAAAGGGCCGCCTTGGCCACCTCGCCCGCGTTGGGCATGGCGACGTCAAAGGCCAGCTGCGGCTGAAACAAGGGCCCGGTGCCGCGAAGCCCTACGTCAATGTTTTGGCGTCCTGCATCCGGAAGACCGAGGTAATCTGACGCATCGGCGCGGGTTCGGTAGCGCGCGGTCAAGTTCATTTGGGCCGCATACGGGTCTCCGGTCCATCGAATCGTGCCCCCTGGAACAAGGCTAAAGGGCTTATTAACCAAGTTTCCGAGGGTGAACAGGTAGGTTCCGCGGTCCAAAGTCAAGCTACCGCGGAGCGCCATATCGCCAACCCAGGGAACGTCGAGCTGAATCGGACCGCTGCCGCGCGCCTCGATCACGTCGCCCAGGGTTTCGTCCAAAATCAATCGCGCAAGCACGTCTTGGGTCACGTCGAGGTCCAAGTGAACATCAAACGAAAAATCGTCGTTGGTCCGCTTGCGGGGCTTGGGGGCCTCGTTGCGGGTGCGGAAGTTTAGAAAGGAGACCTCGTCAAGCGATACGGGGGCATCAAGCGGCAGTGCAAATACCGAGGAATCCACTGATTTGGCCCGAACATCGAGGCGGAGCGCACGACTGCTTC
>Ga0194122_10000530_pt1 | contig 55399 bp, 54 predicted proteins | sample TA2MahCa10mmetaG_FD_155487 | JGI IMG/M metagenome (GOLD analysis project Ga0194122, IMG submission 155487) | Freshwater microbial communities from Lake Tanganyika, Tanzania - TA2015021 Mahale Deep Cast 10m | ecosystem: Environmental > Aquatic > Freshwater > Lake | place: Tanzania: Lake... | reverse complement strand
GTTCTGAATGTGCGTCATCTAGCGTCCACGTATGCGTGGGCCGAGCCGCGCCGCGGCGATCAGATTGTTCATTTGCTCGGGGTCCTTTGTGCTGTCGTACAACTCGGGAATATCCCGATCTCGACCGAGACTGGAATTCTGCCGCCGAGCGTACGGCGGTGGACCGGCTAAATCGAGTCGATGCCGCCGTAGGCGAGGTTGCCGGCAAACAGCACGATCGGGTTCGGCTTCCAGGCCGCGCCGATCGCAGCGGGGAGGCTTGCCAGCGCAAGGTGAGCATGGCCGGGCATTACACCTGCTTCAACAGCCAGCGCACGGCGTTCTGCTGCAGCTTCACATACTCGGGATTCCAGAGCACCGTAAGCAGGTGCCCCGGAGAGAAGTAGCATACGCGGCCCTTGCCGTATTCGAACGCCCAACCCGCTGGCGCCGACGGGCCGTGTTCCTGGAACGCGAGCCCCTGCTCGTTCACGCTTTCCAGCAGCAAGTGCTTGCGGTCCTTGTCATACGTCATGTAGTGCTGCTCATCGGTGACAACGAAGTCGCCGACCCCGCGCGTGATCGGGTGGGTCGCGTTGGTCACCCGCACCTTGAACGTCCGCACGGGCGGGTGGCCCAGGTAGGAGGCGCCCAGCAACTCGCGGAACTCGGCGTTGTGTGTGCCGATATGAGTGACGTTGTGCAGCAGTAGCGCGCCTCCGCCGTTTCGAACGAAGCTCTGCACGGCGCGGCCCTGCTCCGGCGTCATCCAGGCAAAGCCCTTGATCTCGCGCTTGGGCGTCACGGCAGGTTCGCTCACCAACTGCGGCCGGCCGCTGCTGTGCCAGGCGGCATTGGAGTTCTCATCGAGATACCCGTCCGGCCACAGAAATCCGTCCCGCAGAACGATCAGCAGCTTGTAACCGGCGAGGTTTTGGGCGGTCAGCAGTTCCACCTCGTCGCGAAAGTCCACACTGACGCCCATATCCTTGCAGATGGTCCGGCGAAGTGCGGTGCGGATGTAGTCGGAGTTGTGCGGCCGGTCCCCGATCAGGGCGAAGCCCGTGGACTTCGGCCCGGTGGAGGCAGCGGCCGATGAAACAGCAGCGAGTTGTCCAAGAAGGTGGCGGCGCGTCATGCTCCAGATCGTATCCGGAAATTCATTTTGGGTCTCCCGGACCCCACAGTATACACCCGGCCTGGACTGCTTCTTCGGACCACCGCCCAGCCGAACAATCGCCGCGAAAGATGGCCCTCAGCCAACATCAGCCCTTAGTGCCGGGCATGCTCGACCAGCCTGCCACCCGTCTTCACCAGACGCTGCTGCAAACTGGTCAGCGACCAGTTCTCGATCTTCTTCGGCAGCACCAACCGCCGCCACGGGTGCCCGGCGCCGAAGGACGCGCCGTTGGTTGCGAGCCGCGTGTGCCAGTAGGAGAATTCTTCGAATGGCGCTTTCCTCCTGGACCGGTATCCCGCGATGGACAACGTTTAAGGCACGGCCCCCCCGGTGGGAGAGTATCTGGCCGGGCGCACACCAAATCCTGCGCGAACCCGGGAAGAGCCCCGGTTCAGTTTTGCTTCGAAGGCGACGTCTCAGAAGCGAACAGTTTATTGATTATTTCGGCGAGAAAGCCTCCGCCGTTTCGAACCAAAGGAACTGGAGCCGCCGCTGCTGGCGCGCAAAGTCCACGTGCAGATTGTCACCAGCGCCTTTCGTCCAATTCCCGCGCAGTGGGCCAACTGTGCTCATCTCATCGTCGCGGTTTCGATCGATGGCCTCGCGCCGGAGCATGACGTGCGCCATGCGCCCGCTACGTACGAACGGATTCTGAAGAACATTGCCGGACAGCATATCGTGATCCACTGCACGATTACCGGACAGACGATGAATGAAGCGGCCGGGCTACCTGCGTTAGTTTCGGGATTTCTGGACGCTGCGCCTGGATGTGCGTGAAGTCTGGTTAAGCTTGTTCAGGCCGCAGCAAGGCGATCGTCTGCCGGAGATGCTCGCGCCAGACGAACGGGCCAGGGTGATCCGCGAACTCGGCGTGTTCAGAACGCAGTATTCCAGGCTGGAAATGCCGGACGGGTTGATCCGGCAGTTTGCCAAACCGCCGCAGAGTCCCGACGAGTGTATCTTCGCGCGCACCACCGTTACCCTGTCGGCTGACCTCACCACCAGGATCACCCCGTGTCAGTTCGGCGGCAAACCGGACTGCCAATAATCGTGCGGCTGCATGGCATCGATGGCCTTGGCGGTGGTGGCCGCCCACAAAATCGGCGGCGTGATTCCGGCAAAGCATCCGTCGGCGATTGGGCAGTGGATGGCCTCACGCGGCGGTACAGAAGCGGACCGGAGTCGCGGGATGTCAACTAAGAGGAAAAGCAACTGGTGGAGATCACACGCCAGTGACCTCCCTGCGCGTACCGGTTCGGCGTAGCATTGAGCATAGTGCCGATTCGCATTCCCGATTCTGAGCTGAGACTGTCCTTCGTCCGCGCCTCCGGGCCGGGCGGGCAAAACGTGAACAAAGTTTCAACAGCCGTGGAACTGCGTTTCGATGTGCGGCAATCGCCAATCCTGCCGCCTCCGGTCCGCGCGCGGCTCCTGGCGCTGGCCGGAAACCGGATCACGCAAGATGGAGTGCTCATCCTCACGGCGAGGGAGCATCGGACGCAGGAGGCAAATCGCGCGGAGGCACGGATGCGGCTCGACGAGTTGGTGGCGCAAGCCGAAGTGAAGCCGAAGCTCCGCCGTCCGAGCCGCCCCACGTTGGGATCCAAGCAACGGCGCCTGACGGAGAAAGCGCAGCGTTCCGCGGCAAAGAAGCGGCGGAGCCCGATGAGCGGCGAGTAGCGGCGGCGTACCTACCTACGCGACCGTATTCCGCAGGATGCCGATTCCTTCGATCTCAATCTCCACGACATCGCCGCGCTTCATCGCCGACGTTATTCCGCCCGTGCCGGTGAAGATCAGGTCGCCCGGAAACAACGTGGTGGACTGGCTGATGAAACTCACCACCTTTTCACATCCATGAACCAGGTTTGATGTGTTCTCGTCCTGCATGATCTTGCCGTTGAGGCGCGTCATGATGCGCAGTTTGCCGTAGTCGATGCCGCGCGCTATGACCGGGCCCACGGGGCCGAACGTGTCTGCGCCCTTGGCCCGCCACCACTGCACGTCCTTGATCTTCGGGTCATTTTGCCAGATGCGCTCGGAAACGTCGTTGCCGCAGGTAACGCCGAAGATGTGGTCTCGCGCCTGCGCTTCCGTGATCTGCTTGGCGGTCTTGCCGATCACAATCACCAACTCGCACTCATAGTGCACGTTGGTGGCGCCCGGCGGAATCACGATCGGGTCTTCGGGATTCTGCAGGCAGCTCGGCGGTTTGTAGAAAGGCTCGGGATTCGGCCGCGGCGCGGCTTTCCCCAGGTGGCTTCTGTAGTTGCCCGCCAAAGCGAGGATCTTGCTGGGCGCCGCAATCGGATAGAGCAGCTTCACTTCCGACAACTTGTGTTTTGCGCCGGTTTCCTTGGGGTTCGCAAACAGGTCGCCACTCAGTTGGCGCACGGTGTCGCCGTTCACGATGCCATGGGCGACGACATTGCCTTTCTTGAAGCGGCAATACTTGGTTACCTTCCCTTGTGCCTGGGCCAGTGGGGCCACCGCCGAAGCCGCGCCAGCGAGGGCGCTGATGCCAGTGATCAATTCGCGTCTGTTCATGAGACCACAATACTACATCATAAGGGCGCGGGCAGCAGTCCTGCGGCTAAACTGAAAAACACGTGAAGCCTCGGATCCTCATGGCCCTGCCGCAGATGCCGCAGGACCCGGCCAGCGGCGCCGCCCGCACGGCGCAGACCGCGCCGGAGATGGCGCGGGACGGCGGCTTTGAAGTGCGCGCACTCGGCACCACGGCCACCGAACGCGGGGAGAAAGCCGAACCGCTGGCTTACCTCCGCAGCCTGGGTCCCGACGTTCACGTCACACCGGCCACCCATTCTGGGCGGCGTGAATTCCGCTTCACCCAGTGCAGCATTGCCTACACTTTGGTGGACACCGGCAAGCTGCGGGTATCCGGCTGGAGACCGCGACTTCCTCGCCGTGCGGATCGCCGGAGCGGGCGGGCCCGGGTGGCCTAGTTCGGCCGCCGGCGAAATCACCGGACCTCTTAGCGAGGCACTTACGGCACGGATCAGTACTCCGTGATCTCGCCGCCTGCGATCTTGCGCTTCCACTTGCCGCCGGCGATGTCGAGCGGCGTATCGTAGCCGGCGAGAATCGTGCCGTCGGGTGAGTAGTAGGGGCCGATGTCGCAGGCCATCGAACCTTTGCCTTGCTCAACAAACGTGATGGACGTGATGAGCTTCGCCGACTTGTAGCCATAGCGCGCCGGGTCGATCAACCGCAGCGGACCGCCGTGATTGTCCGGCAGCGTCTGGCCCGCCATGCCCAGCACGAACATCACGCGCGGCGACATCAGCTCTTCGAGTGTGAAGTACTCGTACCACTTGTCGGCGCAGTCAATGCGCACGGCCTTGGCTTTCTTGAGCGGTTGGGCGGTTTCCAGCAGATGGCCGAAGCGGAAGCCGCTCCAGGTGGCGCGCGCAGACCAACACTGTACGCACTTCATGCGCGGTTGCTGCGTCTCCTGCGGATAAGCTTGCAGGCGCGCGAGTTCCAGCGCGGCGGGCTTTTCGATGAGGCCTTTCACTTGCAGCCGGAAGGTGGTGCGGTCAATGGGCGGCACCGGGCTGTACCACATCAGTTTTAAGTGATGTTCGTCGGGCTGGTCGGTGGGCAGCAGGAGCTTCGCCGGCGCCTTCTTCGACTGGGCCGCCAGCGGAGCCGCACCCATCAACGCTACGAGATTGCGGCGGGAAACACGGACCCCTCTATTTTACTTTCCTTCCAGATCGGCGAGAGCCTTGCGCGCCACGGCGCTCGCAGGGTTTTGTTTCAGCAGCCGGCGCATGGTGTCGGCGGCCTTCGCGCGGTCGCCATTTTGCACCCAGAGGCGGCCGAGATTGAGATACAGGCCTTCGTCGGCGGGCGCTTGCGCGATGCCTTGTTCGAGTGCGGCCACGGCCTCGTCTTTGCGTTCACCGCGCAACAGCAAAACGGCGAGATTGTTCCCGGCGGAGGCCAGCGCGGGGTCAAGCGTGACGGCTTCGCGCAGCAGTGTTTCGGCTTCACGCGAATCGCCTTGCTTGGCGAGCGTGAGCCCGAGTCCGTTGGCGGCATCGGCCGAACGCGGATGCGCGGCGCGGGCGAGGCGGTAGTAGGCGGCGGCTTGATCGAGGCGGTCTAGCTGCGCGGCGGTTTGTGCGGCGTTGAGGAGCGCGTAAAGGAGATCGGGTCGGCCTGCGAGGGCTTGCTCGAATTGTTCGAGCGCTTCCTCGGGCTTCTTTGCAGCGAGCGCGAGGCCGCCGCGTTCGTTCCAGGCTTCGGCCAGCGCCGGCTGCAAACGCAGCGCTTCATCGAGGAGCCGCGCGGCTTGCGGCAAGCGGCCGGCTTCGCGGTGGACCTGCGCAGCCAGCACCATGGTGAGCGTGTTGGCGGGATCGTCGACGAGGACGCGTTCCAGGTAGGGCAGCGCGTAGTCTCCATAGCCGGACCACAACAACGCGGCGCCGAGTTTGAAGTAGTCGCGGCGCGGCTGCGAGAGCGCGCGGCCGGGGTAGGAAAGCGCCTGGCGCCGCGCGATCTGCTTGAGGTCCGCGGCGACGGTGGCGGGCGTGGGGACCGCGGCGTAGATTTTCACGGCTTCGCCTGCGTCGTTGAGCAGCAGCGCGAGCGGGAGTTCGAGATCGGCGCGGTATTCGAACAGGTAACGGCGGAAGAGCGCGTAGGCGGCGGCGAGATCGGGGGATTGACGGAGTTCGTTTTCGCGCAGCACGAGCAGGCCGGGTCCGCGGCGGCGGTCTGGGAGCGGAAGCGGGTCCTGGAGCCAGGTGCCGTGGAGACGCGGAGTGTTGTCGGCAGTTGCTTCGCGCGGGGCGATGGGTGTTTGCCTCGGGAAGCGGCGAATCAACTTGAGGCCCTCGCCCTCGGTGATTTCATGGAGCCCGTACGCCGTCAGACTATCCACGCGCTGCTTCTGGCCCGAAGGCCACACCACCTCGGCCCACTCGCCCACTGGGAAGTACAACGTCTTTGTGTGTTGCGACAAATAGCCCGAGCCCGCCGCCAGCCACTGCGCGTGTCCGCCGTTTATGGTGACGCACGCACCGATACCATCGCGGTTCGACTCGACACCCCTCAGCCGGATGCCCACGCGCGGGCGCACGTCTGCGAAGCGGTTCTGGAAAACGCGCAGTTGGGGTGCGAGGCGATTCTTCACCACGATGTCGAGCGCACCGTCGCCGTCAATGTCGGTGAAGACAAAGGCGCGCGAGTCGCCGGCGAAGTCGAGCCCGGAACCGCGGCCCACATCGAAATAGCCTTCCGCGTGCCGCTTCTTCCAGTAGAAGACGTTGCGTTCGCCGCCGTTCCAACTGTAGCCTTCACGGATGAACTGATTGATCGCGTTCCAGCCCTCTTCATACGCGGCGGAGCGCTCGGCGCCCGTTGGCGTCTTGGCCACCACCTCGCGCCAGAAAAAGCTCATCAGGTCCGGCTGCTTCGTTCCTGTGAGCATGCCGCAGGTGATGAATATTTCCGGCCAGCCGTCGAAGTTGAGATCCGCTGCGTCGCAACTCCACGCCCAGCGGCCCATCTCCACGCCGAGCTTGGCGCCCACCTCCTGAAACTTCCCGTTGCCCGAGTTGCGATAGAGCGAGTTGCCCTTGGTGTGCCGCCGCCACACGTCATCGAGGCCCGCGTAGCGCTGGCGGAACGCGCCGGTTTGCGTCACGCGCTGGCCGGGCGCGGTCCACATGTTGGCCACGTAGAGATCGGCTTGCCCGTCGCCGTCTTCGTCAAACCACGCGGCGCTCATGCCGGGGCCGATGTCTTCGACGCCCGCTTCGGCGGCCACGTCGCGGAACGTGCCCTTGTCGTTGCGATAGAGATTGTTGCGCCCGAAATCGTTCGCCACATAGAGGCTCGGCCAGCCCGAGCCGTCATCGTCGCACCACGTGGGCGCAAAGCTGTAGCGGTAGTTGTTCTGATTGAGGCCCACGGCGGCGGTGACGTCTTCGAAGCACCCGGTGCCGTCCGCGTTCAGCCGGTTGCGGAACAGAAAGTTCGGCGGGCCGTTTTGCGCGTCGTGGTATGGCGTGGGGTAGAGAAACTGCGCTTCGCTACGGAAAAACGAGTAGGAGCAGCAGTCGATGTCCAGCTTGCCGTCGCGATCGTAGTCCGCCGCAGCCATGCCGGTGAAAGCGCCGTTCGGTGGCGTGGCGAAGCGGAAGGCGTCGGGCGCGAGCGTGAAGCGGCCACGGCCTTCGTTCAGAAAAAGCACAGGGCTGGAGCCGCGCAGCACCACCAGATCCTGACGGCCTAGATTGCGGAGATCGAGGAAGAGCGCGCTGGCGGAGTCATCCAGCAGATTCACGCCGGCAGTTGCGGAGATGTCTTCAAGCTTGCTGTCGCGCCAGCGGAACAGGCGATTCGGCAGGCCCGCCGGGTGGCACACGTAGATCTCGTCCACTCCGTCGTCATCGATGTCGCCCACGGCGAGTCCGTTGTTGCCGTAGATGTCGATGCCGGTGCCGGCTTCGAGGCGCGCCATCCAGTAGGGAATGCCGCGCGAGAGTTGTTCACTGTCGAGCACGGTGCCGGTGACTTCGGCGAACAACGGGCTGGCCACCGGAGCGCGCGACGGCAAGGACATTGCCGGTGCGTCGTCTGGCGCTTGGAGTTTCGAACGATAGGCGAAGTACGCGGGCGCGCGGCGATAGGTGACCTCAAGCGGCAGTGCCGCCGAGCTCTCTGGCGGCGCAGCGAGCGCGAACGCGGTGGCGGTAAAGAAGTCGCGCCGGGTCACGCTCGATGCTCCCATCTTCGTAGAGCGATCTTTTCGCTTGCGCAGAGCTTCAGCTCCGCTCTTCCATGGGCAGGCGGACTGAGTCCGCCGCAAGCTGAAGCTTGCCCTACACGGATCATTGTCTATCGCTGCCCCGCGCGCAGTTTGCGATATTCCTGGAGGTGCCGCGCGGCGCGCGCCGTGTCGCCCTGCCTGGCGTAGAGCCGCGAGAGCCGGAAGTGCGCGTCGGGTAGCGCAGGGTTGCGCTCGATAGCCTGGTTCAGCCACATGATCGCTTCGGCCGGACGCGCGGTGGCAGCCCGGGCCAGTTCGAGGCATGGCCGCGCGTCGCGGGCATCCAGCCGCGCAGCTTCGGTCCACAATGAGATCGCCTCGGCTGGCGGCGTGGGTGCGCCGCTCGTGAGCATTTGCGCCAGATAGCAGCGCGCCCCGCCGGACTTCGGAAACGCTGCGGTGAGGCCGCGCAAAGCAGAAACATAAGCCGCGCAGTTCGCCGCGGGGACGGACGCGGCGGTCTCGCCCAGCAAAGGAATCAGCCGCTCATCGCGCGGAGTGCGGCGCGCGAGATCGACAATCGCCGTCGCGCTCGCCTGGTAGCGGCCCGTAAGAAACCGTGCGATCGCCAAGCCGGCCACTAGCGCAGTGTTCTCCGGCTCTTTCGCGGCGCCGGCTTCAAAGCTTGCCATCGCCGCGGCCAGGTGACCCTGCCTCAGCAACGCGCGCGCGGCGTCAAACGAGCCTCAGCAGGAGCGGGCGCAAAGCGATCGATCTGCGCGGCCACTTGCGACGCCGCAGCCTCGGCGCGTCCAGAAACAGGCGTGGACGAATCAATAGCGCCGGCCGTGCTCTGCTGAAACGCGGGCTTGTCGTCAAAGCTCGGCGGCTTGTCGAGCTGCGCCCACAACAGCACAGGAACCAGCAGCCGCATCAAACCGCCGCGAAGACTTTGAGCAGCGCCGTGAGCGAGGTGCGCGAGGCGGCTGCCTTGCCCTCCGGATGCTTGTAGTGCGTCTCCAGCGTGTAGGTCTCTTTGAAGCCGTGCTTGCGGAGCGCGCGGATCTGGCCGAGGTTGTCCATCTCGCCTTCACCCACGGCGCACCATTCGTACTTGCCCTCGGCGTTCTTGCGGTAGTCGCGCAGGTGGACGTGGAAGATGCGCGCCGGGTCCAGGAGCTTGTAGCCATCGGGGAACGAGCGCTCGCCAGTTTGACCCGCGTTGTTCGGATCCCAGGCAAGCCCGAGCGCGTCGTGCTTGACGTGCGCCAGCAATTCAGCCGCCTGTGCGCCGCTCCACACATAGCTGTTGCCCACATTCTCCAACGCCAGGCGGAAGTTGCGGCGGTGCGCGCGGCGGGCGGCCTCGGCCACCAGTTCATAAATGCGCGCGTAGTGCTGCGGGGCCGGCTTTTCGTTCGCGCCGTGCGTGAAGGCGAAGACGCGGATCTTGTCAGTGCCGAGAATCTTGGCGCGCTCCATGGCGCCGTCGAGCAGCGACCATTGGTTGTCCAGAATGCCCCGGCCTTCGGGTGTATCGGGCGGCAGCGGGATCTTGAAGAACGCCGTGCCGAGCGTGGAGGTCCGGATACCGTGCTGGTCAAAAATCTTCTTCGCCTCGGCCACTCGTTCGGTGGGGAGCGCCGTATTGTACTTGCCCCAGATGTTGCGCACCTCGGCCCATTCGAGTTTGAACTCGCGCAGAAACTTCGCCGCCGTAGCGACATCATCGTCGATCTCGTCCGTAGTCACGCCCAGTTTGACTTGTCCTAGCGGCAGGGCTCGCACGATGGCGGCAGTGGCAGGAGCCAGCAGCGCCGCGCGTCGGGTAATCTGGTTGGTGATCGACATCGGCGAACAGGATATCTAACCTAACCCGGCCGGTGTTGCATCCATCTGCAAACATGTTCCCATTTGACGACCCGAATGCCTGGGTGGCGCTGCTTACGCTCATTGCTATGGAGATTGTGTTGGGTATCGACAACATCATCTTCATCTTCATTCTGTCCGGAAAACTCCCGCCCGCGCAGCAAGCCAGCACGCGGACCATCGGTCTTGCCGTGGCCATGTTGTCACGTCTGGCCTTGCTCTTCTCACTGACGTGGATCATGAAGCTCACTACGCCGTTGCTGCCGCCCATTGCTGGGCGCGCACTGACGGGCCGCGATCTGATTCTGATTTTCGGAGGGCTGTTTCTGATCTTTAAGGCGACGCGCGAGATTCACCACAAGCTGGAGGATGCGGGCGGGGAAGAGGTGCAGAGTACAGGCGTCGGGGTTACCGTGGCCGGCGTGCTCGGGCAGATTCTCGTGGTTGACCTTGTGTTCTCGCTCGATTCGGTGATTACCGCGGTGGGTATGGTGGACGATCTGTCGATCATGGTGACGGCCGTCGTCGTCTCCGTGGGCATCATGTTGTTAGCAGCGGGTCCGGTCAGCCGCTTCGTAGACCGCCACCCCACGGTGAAGATGCTCGCCCTCGCGTTCCTGCTGTTGATCGGCGTCACTCTGATTGCCGAGGGCTGGCAGTTCCATGTGCCCAAGGGCTACATCTACGCGGCGACGGCGTTCTCGGTGCTCGTCGAGATGCTGAATATCCGCGCCTCGGCGGCGGCCAAGGCGCGGCGTGCGCGGGTGGCGGCTACCAATTCGTGAGTGAGCCGTCGGGCCGGCGCAGCATGGGCGTGAGCGAGTAGGCTTCGGTGAAGTCGCCGATCTGCTGGAGCTTCGACGTATCCACTTCCACGCCGAGACCCGGGCGATCGTTCGGCCAGAGCTTGCCATTGCGCAGGTCGTAGCCCTGATTGAGATACGGCCACGGGCGTGTGCCGCCCATCACCAGTTCCATCAGCACGGGTCCGGAAAACACCGTCGAGCAATGCACCATGGCTGCTTCGGAAATCGGTCCGGTGAAGTGCGGCACCAGCCCCACGTAGTGCGTCTCGCACATTGCGGCGATCTTCTGAAACTCGGTGATCCCGCCCACGTTAGGGATCGTGGCGCGTGCGTAGTCCGTGAGATGGTTTTCAATCAGCTCGTTCCAATCCCACTTGGAGCCGAACTGTTCTCCCACGGCGATGGGCACTTTCACCTGGTGGCGTAGCGTGCGGTAGACGCCAGGGTTTTCGCTGCGCACCAGGTCTTCGACGAAATACGGCCGCAGCGGCTCAATGCGATTCGCCAGCGCCACGGCGTCGGGCATATCAAGCTCGGTGTGAAAGTCGATGCACCAGCTCCCGTCGCGCCCGGCGCCCTCACGCACTTCCTTGCACAGGTCGTACACGCGGTTCACCATGTCGAAGCGATCCATCACCTGGCCGCGCGAGTCAGTCGAAATCCGATACGCGCGGAAGCCCGCCTCCACGCAGGCCTTGGCCACTTCGCGCGGCGTGCCTTGGTGCGGATAGCCGGTGGAGTAGCACTCCACGTAGTCGCGCGTCTGGCCGCCCAGGAGCTGGTAAACGGGCACGCCCAGCGCCTTGCCCTTAAGGTCCCACAGTGCCACGTCGAGCGCGCCGAGCGCGTGTGCTTTTTCGCGGCCCGCCGGATAGAAGTAAGACCGGTACATCAACTGCCATAGGCGGTCTGTGCGAAACGGGTCCTCGCCAATCAGCAGACCCGCGCACTGTTCCATTGTGTCGTGCGCGCCGCCTTCGCCCACGCCAACCAGGCCATTGTCGGTTTCCACCAGCACCACGTTGGTGCTTTGGTTGAACAGCGGCTGGCGCGTGTTGGGGCGGCCCGCGGCGTCCGTGGGTGTGCGGAAGTAGCGGATCCGTTTGATCTTGGTTTTCGGCAGACCGGCGGCATCGGCACGCTCGGCAAGTGAGGCGCCGGCAACCGTGGCGGCTGCGAGTGAGGAGCGGAGGAAAGCGCGGCGATTCATGGTTCCGCGCACCATCGTATCTCAGCGCAGGCGGCCGGTCTGAAAGTCGAGCACGCTGCGTTGTAGCAGGTAGTCGTAACGGGCGGCGAGTTCCTGCAGCTCAATCGCGTGGCTCTCGCTTTCTGTGGACGCGGCGTGGAGTTCACCGGTGAGCGTGAGACGCTCCCAAGCGGTGCGGACGGCCGCGGCCGCGACTGTGACTTCGCGGGTGATGCTCACTTCGAGTTTGCGCAGCCGTTGATCGATGGCTTCCACGCGGAGTTCCGCATCGCGGCGGCGGGCGGAAAACAGATGACCGTTGAAGACGGGCACCGACAGGTTAATCGCGGCCGCGGCCCAGTGGCTCTTCAGCCGGTCATCCTGAACGGGCGCGACGCCGGCGTTGGCAAAAGCGGTGACGGTGGGTAACGCCAGTTTCCGCTCTGCTTGCGCCAGTCGCACCGCGGCCTCGCGCTCCAGGCGCAGTGCGGCGAGTTCCGGCCGCGCGGCCATTGCGGCGGCCACCAGCGCCGTGGCGTCGGCCGCCAGCGGCGGGTCGCCCGCGGGCGTGGCGATGTCTTCCAGGTCGAACGGCGCTGGGGGCTGCGTGTAGCCGAGCAAAGCCGCCAGATCGGCCAGTGCGGTTTGATGTTCGTTGCGCGCCTCCGCCGCGGCCAGTTTGGCCTCAATCAGCGCGGCGCCTGTCGCGCGCAGACCCACCACGCGCTCTTGAATGGCCAGCGCGCCCCGCGTTTGCAGGCTCGTGTAGTAGGCGCGATGCACCGCTAACACCAATTCGGCGCGGACTACCTCTCGCGTTTCCCGCTGTGACTTCTGCCGGGTGCGCGAACCCTCCACCAATTCCGCCGTCCGGCCGAAGTCGGTGATCAACTGCGTCATCGACGTGCCAAACGCGTAGCGGTTAAAGATGATCGGATTATTCAATGCTCTGGCGGCAAGGCGGGTAGAGTCGTTTGCCCCGGCAGCCGTAGTGTGGGCCGCGATGACCGGGAAGAGACTGGCCCGCGCGGACGTGACGGCTTCGCCGGCCAGTTCGCGGTTGACGCGCTCAAGCGCGAGGCGCGGATTGTTCTTGAAGGCGACCGCTACCGCTTTGGCCAGCGTGAAACGGTCCTGAGCCGTTGCCTGGAAAGTGAGCGCCAGGAGAAGTAGTACGGGAACACGCATGGGGACCTCCTATTCTGGCGTACGCTGGAGAGTCAGGCGAAGAGGAGGGTTTTCTGAAAGGCATCATTCTCGCGGGCGGCAGCGGCACGCGCCTGTTTCCGATAACCGAGGCAGTGAGCAAGCAACTGCTGCCAGTTTATGACAAGCCGATGATCTACTACCCGCTGTCGACGCTGATGCTGGCGGGCATCAGCGAGATCCTCGTCATCTCGACGCCGGCGGATCTGCCGCTTTATGAGCGGTTGCTGGGCGACGGGAGCCGCTTCGGCATTCGCCTCGCCTATGCCGCGCAACCGAAGCCGGAAGGGCTAGCGCAGGCATTCCATATCGGCAAGGAGTTTGTCGCGGGCGGCCCGGCGGCGCTCATTCTTGGCGACAATCTCTTCTACGGCCACGGCATTTCGCAGCAACTGCAGCGCGCCGCCGAACGCAACGAAGGCGCGACGATTTTCGGCTACTGGGTGCGCGATCCGGAGCGCTACGGCGTGATCGAGTTAGATGCAAGCGGCCGCGCGGTTTCCATCGAAGAGAAGCCGCCCAAGCCACGCTCGCACTATGCGGTGGTGGGCTTGTATTTTTACGATGCGTCGATCACCGAAGTCGCGGCCGGGATCAAGCCGTCGGCCCGCGGCGAGCTCGAAATCACCGATGTCAATAACGTCTACCTCCAGCGCGGCACGCTGAACGTGGAGCTGTTCGGGCGCGGCATGGCGTGGCTCGACACGGGCACTCACGAGTCGCTCCTGCAGGCGGGCAACTTCGTCGAGACGATCGAGCAACGGCAAGGATTGAAGATCGGCTGCCCGGAAGAGGTGGCTTTCAACATGGGCTACCTGACCGGCGCCGATGTGGAACGCCTTGCGCAGCGCTACCGGAATTCAGGTTATGGCGAGTACCTTGTCAATCTTGTCAAGCAACCCCGGAGCTGAGCCCACCGCTGCTGCCGCAGTGCTGGCGGCGCGCATTCTGGAAGACGCCGCGCTCATCGGCGAGTTGCTCGCGCGCATCCCGCCGGGCCGCGAGCAATGGTCGCCGCCCGGTACGGACGCGTTTCCGCTGGACCGCCTCGCGGCGCACATTGTCGAGTCCTTCTCCGGCGTGCTCGCCTGTCTCTACAAACTGCATCCGGAACCTCTGGCGCACTTCACGGAGTTGGCGGCGCGCACCGCGGACCTCACCGCGCTTGCGCCCGCCGAAGCCGCCGCGCTCCTGGCGGATTGCCGCGCAGCCGCCGCCACAGGCTTCGCGCTGGTGACCGATGCGGACCTGCCGCGCCGGCTGCCCACAGTGTTTTCGCCCGCAGGCCAGCCGTTTGCGGACGTGCTGTCGGTGAACTGGAAGCACCTGTTGCATCACGGCTACCAGCTCTTCTTCTACCTTAAGCTCCTGGGCGTTCCCGTGGGCACGCGCGATCTCTATCGCTTTTGAGGGACATGGCCAAGCGGAGTTGGTCGCCGCCGGTTTGCGCCACGCCGCTTCCGGCCACATTGGTCTTATAGACTGCGGTCACGTTCAGCTCCAGGCTTCTCAAGATCTAGGGGATTCCGATGCTCATCTGCTGGACCTCACTCTGAGCTTCTCCGAGAGCAAGCAGCAATCGTCCATCGTGCTTCCCGGCCTCCAACCGTGATGCTATCGAGCGCTTCCGCCTTGACACGCTTCGGTTCGCGTCCGAACGCCACTCCGTTCTTGACGAGCATCAGCGCGCGTTTGTCCACCTTCGTCTTCTTGCTCTTGCCGAAGTCTTGGATGTTGACTTCGCTGGAGCACCGGCCGGGCTGGAACGACGGGCAAGCGGATTGTCCGTTTGGGTCTGGCCCTGCCTGGAAGCCGCATAGGAACTTCCGCCAATTGCGCTAAGCTGGCTGGCAACCAATTCCTATGCGGCTTACTGCAAAGATCCTCGCCACGCTCGCCCTCATTGTCCCCACGCTGCCGGCGAGCCTCGCCGTCTACGTCGGCAAGAATCTCACCAAAGACGGCAGCGTGCTGCTCGCTGGGTTCGGAGACGAACCGTCCAGCCATTGGCTCACCATAGAACCGCGCCGCCAACACGCCCCGGGCGTCACCATCGCCGTGGGCGGCACTCCGGCGTCGCGGCTGCCGGGCGAACTCATCCGCATTCCGCAAGCGCTGCAAACCCATCGCTACCTCTCGATGGACTACTCGTTCTACTCGGCGTTACCCGCGCCGCTCACCAACGGCGGCATGAATGAACATGGCGTGGCGGTGCGCGACGTAGCACTGTTCTCGCGCCGCGAACTGGTGGAGATGACGCCGAACCCGCAGCGCGGACTCAACTACAGCGACGTGGCGCGCATCGCGCTCGAACGCGCCAAGACCGCGCGCGAGGCCGTGGAAATCTCCGCCGAACTGATCCGGCGTCACGGCGACTTCACCTATGGCGGCAACTCGCATGTCTTTGCCGACCCCAACGAAGGCTGGGTTCTTCTTGCGTTCGCCGGCGGCCAAGGCCTGTGGATCGCCAAGCGCCTCGGGCCGGATGACATCTGGTTGAACTGGCGAGGCTATACCGGCTTCGGCTACGTACAGGATCTGCCCGCCGCCGATCTGCGCAATCATTCCGGCTATCTCGCCTCGGACAACTTCGTCTCGTTTGCCGTGCAAAAAGGTTGGTACAAACCGGAGGCGGGAAAGCCGTTCAACGTGATCGAGGTCTACGTGCGGCAGAACCAGTACAGCGAAGTGACCGCGACCGAAGCGCGCCAAGCCGAAGCCGCGGTGCGCGCCGCCGCGCCGGGTGTGGATGTGCGGCTGCTGATGGAACGGATCCACGCCGTCGGCCGGGACTCGTCTGGCTACGGTCAGGTGGCGCATCTGCGCGCGGGGATTCCGTCCGATTTGCGCACGCTGTGGGTGGCGCCAGGTCCGCCCATCACAGCCGCGTTCGTGCCGTGGCGGATCGGGGTCGAATCCGTCCCGCCCGAGTATCAGCGGCATCGTTACCTGACGGCGGGCGAGGCTGAGCGCCACCTGCCGGAACGCGCCATGCAAGGCATCGAGAGCACGCGCTACGTGAACCGCGCCGTGAAGCGGCTACTCTACCTCATCGACGAGCATCGGGACCAGTTCCTGCCCGAAGTGCGAGCTGCGCTGGCGGCGTTTGACCATCGCCAGCTCGACGCGCAACCGGCCATTGAGCGCACCGCGCAGGTGCTCTTCAGCGCTGGTGAACCCGTGCTGGCCAGGCGGTACCTCACCGAGCAGGCCCACGCGTCTGCGGCCGAAGGAGTGCGGCTGATCGAAGCTCTGGCGCAAAGCATTGAGGCGCGCACAAAGGTCCTGTACGGCATCCGTCCCGTGCCGTAGACAGTCTGCGATTCACACACTCGCCATTCGAGGGTCGGAGCCCTGGAGTCGCTGTAGAAACTGTCAGAAATATTGCTATACTTCTAACAGGCATGGAAACGCTTGGAACCGCTGTGATCAATCACTTCGGCAAGACTCCAGAAGGAGTGCCGCTCGCGGCGAAGGAACTTCTGCACCTTGGAACTCGTGCGGCCGTAGACCAGACGCTCTCTCGCTTGGTCCGGCGTGGGATTCTGATCCGCGTGAGTCGCGGGCTCTACGTTTGGCCAGTGAAGGGACGCTTTGGCGCCCGGCCACCCGAACCCACGGCCGTTGTGCAAGCCCTTGTCGAACAACGTGGCGAGAACGTGGTTCCGCACGGCGCGGCGGCGGCCAATGAGTTGGGGCTAACCACGCAAGTTCCGGTGCGCGAGGTGTACCTGACCTCCGGTCCAACGCGGAAGTTGAAACTGGGTAATCAGGTTGTCGAGCTTCGCCATGCTCCCCCCTGGCAGTTAGCGCTTCCGGGACGTAAGGCAGGTTCGTTGATTCGAGCGTTGGCTTGGCTGGGTCCGGAGCATGCGAGTCACGCGATCGAAGCTGTGCGCGGCAAACTGCCAGAGTCAGAACGGAACGCGGTCGTTGCACTACGTCGAATGTTGCCCACCTGGATGGCGCAGCAGGTGAGCCGGCTCGCGTCCCGTGCCTGACGCATTCCTCAAACTGTCTGCAGCGGGCCGGCGCGAGGCGCTGGCGGTAGCAGCCGCGGGTTCGGGCCGTCCGATCCACTTGTTAGACAAAGACGTGTGGCTGGTCTGGCTGCTCGATGTCCTGTTCCAGTCGCCTTTCGGCGAGCACCTCGTATTCAAAGGCGGCTCGTCGTTGTCCAAGGGATACCAGATCATCAGCCGGTTCTCTGAAGACGTTGACCTTACCTACGATATCCGCGTGCTGGCGCCGGAACTATCAGGTTCTGGGATTGATCCGCTTCCGGCGACGCGCAGTCAAGAGAAACGTTGGACCCAGGAAATTCGTTCTTGCCTCCCGGTCTGGATCGATGAGCAGGTCATGCCGCAGATCTCGGCCGCCCTTGCGGATCAAGGGCTGACCGCAACGCTTTCATCGGAAGGCGAAAAGGTCTTTCTTGAGTACGCCGCGCTGGCAGCAGGTTCCGGCTATGTGCGCCCAGTGGCCATGCTCGAGTTCGGTGCTCGCTCTACAGGCGAGCCGTGGGAATCTCGAGTGATCGCCTGTGACGCAGCGCCGAGCGTTGCTGGCGTTGTCTTTCCTTCGGCCACTGCCAGGGTTATGCGCCCGGAGCGCACGTTCTGGGAGACAGCCATCGCGGTTCACATATTCTGCCAGCAAGGTGAGTTTCGGGGCGGCGAACGCTTTTCGCGGCACTGGCATGATTTGACTCGTCTGGACGCCGCGGGCTTCGCAGATGCTGCAATTGCTGATCGAACACTTGCGGATGCCGTCGCCAAGCATAAGTGCATGTTCTTCTCCGAGAAGAATGTGTCCGGGGCTATGATCGACTACGGTTCAGCCGTATCCGGCGGACTGCAACTGGTTCCGGGCGAAGAGGCGCTCACCAGCCTCTCCCTCGACTACGCGAGAATGCTCGACGGTGGGCTTTTGCCGGCCGATGCCGAATCGTTTGAGACGTTGCGCGAACAATGCCGCGACTTGGAGGCCCGAGCCAACAGAGTGAAATGAGCGACGCAAGGCGAGCCGGCGAACTTTATCCCGATCTGGCGGCGAGGTGCGAGCAACTCGAGCAGGAGATTGAACGGCTCCGGTCGCTGCTAGACCAGCACGGCATCGCAATCCCGGTGCCCAAGCCGGGCCCGAGCGCGATACCTCCCCCAACTACGCATCTCAAGACGCCAGAGAAGGTCGCCCTATTTCGTTCCCTCTTCCGTGGACGCGAGGATGTGTACGCGCGGCGTTGGGAAAGCCCAGACGGACGCACTGGATACATGCCAAACACCGAGCGCGACTGGAAGGCCTACTACGCCGCCAAGCCGGAGGACCGAAAACGCGTCGACAAAGAGACCAAGAAAAATATTCCGCTCGATAACGAAGCCATCCACAACCACCTCTCTGGCAAACACACGATCGGCGTCTATCCGCTCCTGCTCGATGAAACCTGTTGGTTCCTCGCTGTGGACTTCGACAAGAAGACGTGGAAAGATGACGCGGCTGCGTTTCGGGAGACGTGCAACGCTCTCGGCGTGCCGGCCTCGGTTGAATGCTCAAGGTCAGGAAACGGCGCGCACATATGGATCTTCTTCGAAAGGCCCATTCCCGCCGGCCTCGCGCGGCGCCTGGGATCCATGTTGCTCACCAGGACGATGGAGCGCCGGCATCAGATCGGGTTGGACTCCTACGATCGATTCGTCCCGAATCAGGACAACATGCCCAAAGGCGGCTTCGGCAACCTGATCGCGCTGCCGCTTCAGAAGGCCCCTCGCGAACTGGGCCGCAGCGTGTTTCTCGATGAAGCGATGTGCCCTTACGCGGATCAATGGGGCTACCTCGAGTCCGTCAAGCGAATGGCGCGAGGCGTGGCCGAACGATTGATTTCTGACGCACTCCAGCACGGAGGCGATCTCGTCGGTGTACGCTTTGCGAGCACCGAAGATGATGCGGCACCGGATCCTTGGACTCTGCCTCCTTCGCGCCAGCGTTCCGAGCAGCCAATCAATGGCACCGCGCCGGGGTCCATCGAGATCGTGCGCGCCAACTTGTTGTTCATCGACAAGAAAGGGTTGCCGCCTGATCTCATGAACCGGCTTCTGCGCCTCGCGGCATTCCAGAATCCAGAATTCTACAAAGCCCAATCGATGCGGCTGGCCACCTACAACAAGCCACGTGTGATTGCGTGCGGCGAAGACTTGCCCCGCCACCTGGCATTGCCGCGCGGCTGTCTTGCGGAGGTGACGGAGTTCCTGGAGGGGTTGAAAGTAAAGGTCGTCGTACACGATGAACGCAACGCAGGCGCGAGAATCGACGCGGTCTTTCACGGCTCGCTACGTCAGGCGCAGGAAGACGCGGTAGCGAAAGTGCTCCAGCATGACGACGGCCTAATCTGCGCTCCAACGGCTTTCGGCAAAACCGCAGTTGCATCGTGGCTGATCGCAAAGCGCGGTGTCAATGCGCTCGTAATCGTCCATCGCCAGCAACTCCTCGATCAGTGGCGCCAACGCTTGGCGATGTTTCTGAACATGCCGATTGCCCAGATCGGTCAAGTGGGAGGCGGCAAGACGAAGAGGACCGGCGTCATTGACGTATCTCTCATTCAGAGCCTGCATCGTGAAATGGAGGTGAAGGAGTTTGTCGCCGGGTACGGCCACGTGGTTGTCGACGAATGCCACCATCTTTCCGCCTTCACGTTCGAACAGGTGATGCGCCAGGTGAAGGCAAAGTTCGTGGTTGGCTTGACGGCCACGCCAACCCGAAAAGACGGGCATCATCCGATCATCTACATGCAGTGCGGGCCAGCACGGTTCACGATGGCAGTTCGCGCGATGACAGAGTCAACGCCATTCGACCACATTGTCATTCCCCGAGCGACGAACTTCCGAATTCCCGGTGAACCAACGATTCAGGACGTCTATGCAGCAATGACAACCGACGAGGCTCGCAATCGCTTGATCGCCGAAGATGTGGCGCGCGCGGTTGAACAGGGCCGCTCTCCGCTTTTGTTGACCGGACGAACGGAGCACCTCGCCCAGCTTCAGGCCGCACTCAGCGACCGCGTTGGCAACATCGTCGTCCTCAAAGGCGGCATGGGCCGCAAACAACGGCGCGAGGTCAACGAACGGCTGGCAGCGATTCCCGAGTCGGAACCGCGACTGATTCTCGCAACTGGCAGCTACATCGGCGAGGGCTTCGACGACGCCCGCCTCGACACGCTGTTTCTCGCGATGCCAATTTCATGGAAGGGGACACTTCAACAATACGTTGGCCGCCTCCATCGGCTCCACGACGGCAAGAAGGTCGTCAAGGTGTACGACTACGTTGATGCGGATGTTGTGATGCTGGCTCGCATGTACGGTCGCCGACTCAAGGGCTACGCCGATATGGGGTACAAGGTTCTTGCGGAGTCGCAGCGGAGGCTCGATCTCTGAAGTTCCGAATTCTAATGCGCTCCGAAGCGCCTTCTCCCTACTAGCCGAAGCGCAACGCAAACACGTCGGCGTCTTTCAACACCATGCGCAGCCGCACGGGTCTGCCGGCGAGCGCCGAAACATCCGCGCCTTGCTTCCAGCGCACCGCGCGTTCGATCTGGTCGCCGATTATCTCGATGCTGTCCTCGAACGTAAAGCCCGGAATGGGCCGGCCGGTATCGTCCTGAATCTCAGTGCGAATGCCGCCGGGGGCAGACGTTGAGTAGTTCAGCAACAGGCGCGCGCCGCTAAAGGTCAACACGCGCGTGAGCGCTTCGCCGCCATCGTAGCCCGCGCGGATGGAGGCAAAGCGATCCATCGGCAGCGAGTAGCGGCGGATGTGCGTGCCGGGCTGGCCGTAGTTGCTCACGGTGTAGAACGAAATTTCGCGATCGCCCGTGGCCACCGTATTCAACACCGGATAGTTGTTGCGGGACACCCAGTTCTCTACACCCAGCCCGGGCCGCAGGAACGCCTCTTTGAACGTGCGGTCATAGACCGCGCCGCCGCGCGAAGTGAGCAACACGGCGTCCGCGCAGTCTTTGTAGTAGCCGGCATTCACGCCGGCCGTGCGCGCCTCTTCATCCGACAACACCTGACGGCCCGGCATGAAACGCGCGGCCAGGGCAAGGTAGATGTGCGGCGCGCGAAAGTACGGGTGGGTTTGGTTCACGTACATGTGCTCGGGCGGGGCATCGCCAAACGTCATATCTTCAGGCTCGGCCCAATTCACGAAATCGCCGCTGGTGGTGCGGCTGATCCAACGAACGCGGTTCCCGTCGATGTGCTTGAAGGTGCGGAAGTACATCACGTACTTCTGCTCGGTTTCCGACCAGAACGCCAGGTTCTGGCTATCGAACACGCCTTTCAGGAACACACCCTCTTCGCGCATCTTGGTCCAGCGGATCCCGTCGGCGGAATAGAACGCGACGAGCCCGCCCTTCCGCGTGCCGCCCAGCGCTTTGTAGCGTTGCGCGGCGGCGACACCGGGGCGCGTGTCGATAAACGGGCTGAAGTTGCTCGAATAGGGAGCCTGATTGGCCAGAACAAGATTGTTCTGGCGGCTACCGCGGTAGTCGAAGAGGCCGAGTTCGGGGCGCGTGAAATGCTTGCCATCCTTCGACACGGCCAGGCACGTCACCTCGGCGTCGGTGCCATCCTTGCCCGCTTCGGGCCGCCCGCGATAGTAGAGCCGGTACTCGCCGGCGTCGCGGATCACCGTGGCGTAGTTAGAGAACTGGCCCTCCCACGGCCGGTCGAGCAACAGCGCGTCGGCCTCGCGGCGCGGCGTTTGCAGTTGCGGCGATGCACTGCCCGTGAGGCGGTCAATCAGGAAGCGGTCCACGAACAGCTCGCGGCGCGTGCCGAGGGCGATGGGTCCAGCTGCGGCGGGTACGGGCAGGGCCGCCGCGGCCGAGAGCGCAAAGAGTTGGCGTCTGGTCATGACCTTAGAAATCGAACCTTCCGACGAGTTGGATGTTCCTCGGGCCTGCTTGCAGGCTTCGAATCACACCGAAGTTCGGCGCGCCGAGCGTCGCGGCTGGAGCCCCGAGTTGCACGCGGTTCAAGAAGTTCTGCGATTCCATCCGAACCGTGATGCGCTTGCCCTCGACGACCGGGAAGACCTTTTGGACGGCGAAGTCCACCTGCGCGAGGCCGGGAGTGCGGAGCGTATTCTTGCCTTGCGCGCCCCAAACATAGTTCGGCGGCAGAGAGAACGCGGCGGGATTGAACCAGCGCTCACGAGTCTGGGCGCCTTCGAGAGGGTTGCCCACGACGTTCGCGCGGTTGGAGCCTGCGCCGTTGTTCATTACTTGTCCGGTGACGCCGACCGTGAACGGGAATCCGCCTTGCAGGGTGATCAGGCCGGACGTCTCCCATCCGCCGATCACCGCGCGCGCAGCCTTGCTCCACGAGGTCAGCTTGGGCAGATGATATCCGTACGCAATGACCCAGCGCTTACGGAAATCGTAGTTCGCTGGGCCGTAGTCGTAGCGGAAGTTGAAAGTGTCGTTGAGAACCGCATCCGTTCCGGTCGAGTAGGCAAGTGCTTTCGAGAAGGTGAAAGCGCTCTGTAGGAAGAATCCGCGCCACTGCTGTTGCTTGAAGGTGATCTCGAGTCCGTTGTAGTTGCTGTCGTTGATCGGCAGGTACTGCCAGAAGAAGCCGACGTTCGGATAGGGCCGGCTGTCCTGGATCGGGCGCGCACTCGGCACTGGTGTGTTGCCCGGAACGAGGGTTGGAAACGCGAGCGCGCGCTGCCCGGAGTAGCCGATCTCGATCGCGGTACGGCGGAACGGATTGAGCTGGATGTTGAAGTTCCACTTCTGCGTATAGGGATCTTTGCGATCGAGCGGGCCATAGTAGGCGCCAAACGTTCGCGCGCCGAGCGCTCCGATGGCTCCGCCCGGTGGGAATCCCCGACGAGGAATGATTGGCCGGTCGAGTTCGCTGGCGAGTCGGAAGTCGAAGAAGAAGGGACTGCCATCGGTTCCGGCGTTGTTGAAATTGTTGGAGACCGTGACGCCGTAGAAGATTCCATAGCCGCCGCGAAACACGATGTTGCGCCCCGCGTTGTAGGCGAAGCCCATTCGCGGAGAGAAGTTCCTCCAATTCTTGCGGGGGATAATTTCGTCAAGGGAGGCGTATCGCCAGCCGGCCGGGAGATCTCCGTTCGGAGAGCCGAGAAGGTCGCGCACGATTCGCCGTGTGCTCGTGGGAAGGAGGCGTTCGCCGGTGCGGAGATCGAAGTTGCCGAAGCGATCCTGCTCCTCCGACCACGGGCCGAAGTAGTCCCAACGAACGCCCACGTTCAGGGTGAGTTTCGAGTTGGCGCGGAAGTCGTCTTGAAGGAATCCGCTAACGCGGGTGGTCCGGATGCGGACACCATCGAATTGGTAGTTGGTCCCGAATCCGCTCGCTTGGCCGAGTAGCGCGTCGGCCATGCCGTGGCGGAGCGGTTCGAGAGCCGCTCCGACGACGGGCGTGGTGTAGGTCCCGGCATAGGTGAGACTGCCACCGCCGTTTCGTCCCTGGAAACGGTTGTTGGCGATCCGGTCGGCTTCGGCGCCCATCTTGAGCGCGTGGCGTCCGCGCTGCCAGCTCAGGTTGTCCATGAATTGCCACGAATGTTCGACGAGGAAGAACGGCGTGGGCACGCTCGCGATCGGCCGGATGAGTGCGCTTCCCGTGAAGTTCCGGATGTCGAAGTTCGGGAACCCGCGCGCGAAGCTGACCGTGTTCCAGTTGGGGATATTGAACTCGTCCATGATGTTCTCGTTGTTCAGCATTTCGTTGCCGAAGCGGAGATAGTTGTACCCGGCGCGAGCTTCGTTCACGAGGGTGGGCGCGAAGACGTGGGTATAGGTGAGTCCGGTGTTGGTGGCGTCGAGGGCGCCGCGTCCGCCTAGGCGATCCGACGGCATCCAGGACGAGCGCCGGCGGCCGCCTCGCTGTTGCGAGAATCGCCCGGTCACGGAGTTTTTCGAATTGATGTTGATGTCGGTTTTCGCGTTGTAGGAATTGAGACTGTCGTTGTTCCGTTCCGATACGAGGAAGTTGTTGCGGACGTTGGGATTCGGATCGCGGAAATTGACGCCGGGGAAGAAGCTCAACAGACGCGTGGTCATCGGATCGATGCGAGAAGCGGGTATGGTGTTACCCGGAAACGGTGTGCGCTGCCCGACGTTGACGCCGCCGGAAGTGGTCGTGGCGGGGTCGGCGTAGGCGAACGGCTGATCGGTGAAGATGCCGCGGCGCTCGTTGGCCGATGACATGATGTAGGTGTTGATGACGCTGCTCGGGTTGCGGAGCCCTTCATAGTTGCCGAAGAGGAAGACGCGGTTCTTGATGATGGGCAGGCCGAGTCCCGCGCCGAACTGATTGCGGCGCAATGGCTGCCTTCGCGGATTGGTTCCGGTGAAGTCGAAAGCACGCGCGTCTAGCTTGTCGTTGCGAAGGTAGTCATAGGCGAAGCCGTGCCACTCGTTCGTGCCAGATTTGATCGCGACGTTCACCACTCCGCCGCCCGAACGTCCGAACTCGGCCGAGTACTGGCTGGTTTGAATCGCGAACTCCTGGATGGCGTCGATCGCGGGTGTGACGCCCATGGCGCCGGCAAACTCCATGTTGTTCGAGATGCCGTCGATGATGAAGTTGTTCGCCTCGGCGGAAGCGCCTCCGATCGTGACGGAGGCGCCGGAAAAGTCGCGCTGGCGGCTTGCCGGCGGGCCGTTGGTGGTGCCGGGCACGAGAGCGGCGAGCGCGAGGAAGTTACGCCCGAACACCGGCACGTCCTGCAGAATCTGGCGCGAGACCACGCCGCCTACCTCGGCGGTGTCGGTCTTCAGTAGCGGCGTCGCGCCCGTTACCTCGACGCTCTGCGACGTCTCGCCCACTTCCAGCTGCAGATCCACGCGCACGCGCGCCTTCACCGTGATCGGCACCGGCGGATGGATCGTCTTCTTGAAGCCCGGCGCTTCCGCGCTGACCGAGTATTCACCAAGGGGAAGGTTGGTGACCGTGTACTCGCCGGCGCCATTGGTGGTGGTGGCGCGGACCACGCCGGTCAAGGTGTTAGTGACGCGCACCGGCGCGTTGGGAACGTTGGCGCCCGTCGGGTCAGTCAGCGATCCGAGGATCGTTCCCTCGGTAGCTTGACCGCGGAGCAAACAAGCAGACAGAACGAGGAGCAAGAGCGTCTGAGCAGAAAACATGAACGTCAGATTACCACATGTTTCGGCCCGAATGGGCCCGTTTTTTGCTATTGGGGCGCCGTGACGCGGATCGATTTCAGCGCCCGTTCCACGTCCTTGTCTTCCGGATCCCGCACCGCCAGATTCTTCAAATGGAACTGCGCCCGCGCGTAATCCTTCAGGGCATATTGCGCAAAGGCGAGGTTCTTCTCGGCGAGATAGTAGAACGGGTCGATCTCGAGGGCGGCTTCAAAATACTTCTTCGCCGCATCGTGGTTGTTCTCACCGCTGCGCACCAGTCCCAACTCCACGTTCGCGCGCTTGGCCTGGTCCGGCTCAAGGCCCATCTTGAGCGCCTTCTCCAGATCCGCCACGGCCTCGGTCGGGCGTTTCACCGCGCGCAGTACGATGCCGCGGTTGTAGTAGGAGACAGTGCCGCGCGGTTCCATCTCCACCGCGCGATTCAGCAGCGTGAGCGCCTCCTCCGTTTTGCCCTGCGCAAAACGCACCTCGGCGAGATAGCGGTAGGAGGGCATGAACGAACGATCGATTTCCAGAGCCGCGCTCAAGTGCTTCTCCGCTTTGTCAAGGTCCTTCGCCCGCAGATACGAAAGCCCCATCACGTTGCTCGCCAGTCGGTTCTTGCCCGTCACCGCCAGCGTGTGTCCGAACAGCGTCTGATCGTCTTTCCAAAGAGCGGCCTGCGCATACGAGCGCCACGCCAGCACCGCCAGGATCACACCCGCCGCCGCCTGCCACTCACCGCGGCGCCAGCGCGCTTCTCCCAGCCAGTAGCCCAGCCCCCAAACACAGATCCAGAAAATGCCGATCAGCGAAACATACGTGTAGCGGTCGGCGTGCGACTGAATGCCCACCTGCACAAAACCCGCCATCGGGGCCAGCACCAGCAGGTACCAAAACCAGCCCGCTGTGAACCATGGCGCAGCGCCGCGTAGGCGCAGTGCCAGCGCCGTGCCGAGCCCGACGATCGCCACCGAGGCCAGCACCGGGAACCATTCGATCTGTTCAGGGAACGGATACATCGGCGTGAGATTTACTGGCGCCACCGTCTGGAAAAGATAAATTCCGTACGAGCCAATCGCGTTTGCCAACTTGCGCAACGGATCTACCGAAGCCAGCGCTTGGGTGGCGCCGAGTTCGCTCTGCACCTGGAAGGTGATCAGCGCCTGCGCTGCGGCCAGCGCAAAGAAGCCGGCTTTCTCGCGGAGACGCGCCCCGAGCGCTTCCACGCGCTGCAACGGCCAGATATCGAGCAGCAGCAGCGTGAAGGGCAGCGGCACGGCGGTAGGTTTGCTCATCAGCGCGAGCGTGGCCCACGCATGCGCCGCGGCCAGCCAGCCCCACCCTGTGCGGGCCTTGGCCCAATGTCCGTAGGTGAGCGCCGTCAGCAGCCAGAAGAACGTGGCGAGCAGATCTTTGCGGTCAGACAACCACGCAACTGGTTCCACATGCAGCGGATGCAGTGCAAAGAGCGCCGCCACGGTCGCGCTCCGCCATACCGCGCCAGTGAAAGCGCGCAGCAGCGTGAACAGCAGGATCGCGTTGGCTGCATGGATCAACACGGACATGGTGTGCATCCCGCCCGGATTCTCGCCGAACAGCGAGGCGTCCAGCATGTGCGACAGCCACGTCACCGGATGCCAGTTGGCGCCGATCTTGGACGTGAAGGCGAACTTCACTCCCTCCCACGTCAACCCGTTCAGCACCGCGAAATTCTCGCCCACATAATCCCAGTCGTCGAAATTGACGTACAGGTGCGCGCCGATCTGCTGGAACACCAGCCAGACCGAAACGGCCAGGGTCAAACACAATCCAAACTCTTTGGTGAAGCGCGTAAACAGTCCGGGCTGGGCCGGAGCCGTCTGTGCCGCCGCAGCGGCTTTGCGCGACTTGCCAGTGACCGCAACAGGCTTCTGGGCCAGCGGCATTCCCGTTTTCAAGCGAGCCATTCAATACAGGATGACACATGGGCTACACTCCAATCTCCGGAAGTGCTTCCAGCCATGTACCGTTCTTTCTCCGCGCGTTTCTTAGCTGCCACCATCGCGCTGGCGAGCTGGTCCGTTATGCCGGCACAGCCGCGCCCCGCGCCGCCGAAACCGGCTCCGCGCGGACTGCCCGGGGAAGGAAGTCACGCAGCGCGTTTGCGGCTCCACCTGCCATGGTCCGGAGATCGTCGCGGGCAAGGGCTACTCGCACAACAACTGGGCGACGGTCGTCAACGGCATGGTGGCGCGCGGCGCCAAGGCCTCGGCCGAAGAGTTCGCCGAAGTGGTGGACTACCTCGCCAAGCACCTGCCTCCGCGTTCTGGCTCGGCCCGCGCGGCCGGCGCGGGATTCATCGGCGCGGGTCCGGATGATGCACACGTGGTCTATCACGACGCGGCCGAACGCGGCAAGTCCACCTACGCGGCCGAGTGCGTCACCTGTCACGGCAATCGCGGCCGAGGTGGCGCGGACTCGCTGCCCCGGTGCAGCGCGGCGCGGATCTCGTGCGTTCGCTCGTCGTGTTGAAGGACCGCTACGGCGCCACCATCGGTGACTTCCTCAAGAAAGGCCATCCCATGCAGAGCGGCAAACCGAGTGCGTCCATTCAAGGCGCGCAATTGGCTGACCTCGCTCACTTCCTGCATTTGAAAGTGGCCGACACGCTACGCAGTGGACCGTTCAACGGGCCCGTGAATGTGCTCACCGGCAACAAGGCCGACGGCAAAACCTCTTTTGAAGGCGCGGGCGGCTGTACCTCCTGCCACTCCGTCACCGGTGACCTCGCAGGCATTGGCGCCAAGCACGACCCCGTCACCTTGCAACAGAAGTTCCTGTTCCTCCGCAGCTTTGCTTTCGGGCGCGGTGGCCGCGGTGGGGCGGGTGCGGGACCGAAGCCGCCCAAGCCCGTCACGCTGAAAGTCACCTCCGGCGGCAAGACCGTCGAAGGCGCGCTGGTGCATCTTGACGATTTCCACGTGTCGCTACGCGACGCCAATGGCGACTATCACTCGTGGGCGCGCACCGCGGGCGTGACGGTGGTGAAGAACGATCCCTACGCGACGCGCCACGCCATGCTCGACAAGTACACCGACAAGAACATGCACTACACCGTCGTCTACCTGGAGTCCGTCAAGTGAGAACCCCCGTACTTCTGCTTCTCGCCGCGGCGGCCGCGGCCGCGCAAACGCTCGATCCGGCCTGGCTCCTGAAAGCGCCCACGGACTCCTGGCCTTCGTTCACCGGCGATGTGTCCGGCCGCCGCTTCAGCCCGCTCACGATGGCCAACGACAAGAACGTGCATGGCTTGAGCCTAGCGTGGGTGAGCCGCATAAATGTGCAGTCCTCCGGGCCGTTCCCCGGCTCCATCAAATCGACGCCGGTTGTCGTCGACGGCGTAATGTTCTTCACCATACCCGACCATGTGTGGGCCATCGATGCGCGCACGGGCCGCGAGTTGTGGCACTTCGCCTGGCCCTCGCGCGGCGGCATTCACATCGGCAGCCGCGGCGTGGGCGTCTACGGCAAGTGGCTCTACTTCGTTACGCCGGACCGCAATCTCGTTTCGCTGAATATGAAAGACGGCAAGGAGCGCTGGCACAAACAGATCTGCGACCCCGATCTGTTCTACTCCGCCAGCGCCGCGCCACTCATCGCCGGCAACCATGTGATTGCAGGCATCAGTGGCGACGATCTTGACGTGCCCGGCTACATTCAATCGCACGACCCGGAAACCGGCGAGCGCCAATGGCGCTGGTACTCGTATCCGGACCCCGCCACGCCAGAAGCCAAAACGTGGCCCAGTGTGGAAGCGATGATGCACGGCGGCGGCATGACGTGGGGCGCGACGACCTACGATCCCGAGTTGAAGACGATCTACTTCGGCACCGGGAATCCGCAACCTGTCATCGCGCACAAAGGCCGCATGGGCGACAATCTGTTCACCGAGTGCATCATCGCGCTGCATGTGGAAACTGGCAAAATGCGTTGGTACTTCCAGTCGTCGCCGCACGACACGCACGATTGGGACGCTAATCAAACGCCCGTGCTCATGGACGCAACGATTGACGGCAAGCCGCGCAAACTGGTGGCGCAAGCCGCGCGCAACGGCTACTTCTTTGTGCTCGACCGTATCACCGGCAAGAACATCTCCACCAACAAATTTGCGAAAGCGAACTGGGCGAAGGGGCTTGACGCCAAAGGCCAACCGATTCCCGACCCCGCGAAGCACCCGCAAATCGACGGCGCATTGGTCTCGCCCAGCCAGGCCAGCGCAGCCAATTGGCCCCCAGCTACAGCCCGGCCACGGGGCTGTTCTAGGTCAATGCCTCGAACGCGTTCAGCGTCTACTACATCTACGACGATGAAGAGAAGCCCGAGGGCTGGGGCGGCAACGACCGCGGCGGTTTCTCAGAAGCGATGCTGCAGGCCATCGACATCACCACCGGCAAAGTGAAGTGGAGCCACAAGTGGGAAGGCGCCGGCGGCCCGCGCAACGGTGTGCTCAGCACCGCCGGGAACCTCGTGTTCTGCGCAGACCCGATGAACAACTTCGTGGCGCTGAACGCCACCACGAGCCAGCCGTTGTGGCACGCCAATCTCGGCGGCGGCATCAGCAACGCGCCGATCAGCTATGCGCTGGATGGACGGCAGTTTGTGGTGGTTGGCGCGGGGGACACCCTGTACGGGTTCGCGATGAACCCCCATAGCCGCTAAGATACTCCGGCACCAAGTGTCCGTGGCTGCACACGGTCAGACACAAACCACTGGGACTTCGCATGCAGGCCGACCTGCCAGCGGATCGGAAGGCTGGCTAGCCTTTGTGTTGATCCTGGATTCAGGGGCGGTCAGCCAACTGGCCGAGCGCTCGCGCCACGCTCTTGCCCTTGATCGTCGCTCTGCGAGAGGAAGGCCTATAATCGGGCCGGCCTCGGCTGGAGTGACTCGAGTCCAATTCCACAGACGAGCGCGGCGATTGCCGCCGACTTGCATGCTGCCCTCGGTGCGGCGAAGATCGCGCCTCGCTACGTCCTAATTGGGCAGTCACTCAGTGGCTTCAACGTACGTCTGTTTGCGAAAGTACGAGCCTCGTTCGACGCTTGCACCCGTGAACCGCCTCGACAGGTTCCTCCGAGCAGCTCTCTGTCGGGCCATTCCCATGGCCCATAGTGTTGGCCTAATACGTTTTATGTAAGGCGAGAACGGCCGAGTTCCTGGAGGTTTCACGAGGATAGGTCGTCGTCGAAAACAGCAGCCACGGCACCGCTGGCCAGATGCCAGTCGCCGTAATAGACGCGATTCGGCCCTGGTTGTCTGGTTCGGCAAGATGGCTCTTTGCAATCGCCTATCTCAACCGCGCGGATGGGAAGCTCGGCTCCTGGTCCCGCTTTTCCGTATGAACGCGCTAACGACTTGGAAGAGTTTCCGCCCGAGCCTGTACTCGAACTACAGGCCTGCGATGGCGGTAGTCTAGAATAAAGAAGAAGCCGCCATGAGCCGCGTAGAGCAACTCGAACAACGAATCACAGAATTGGATGCAGCGGAGTTTAGGGAGCTGCGTGCGTGGTTTGAATGCTATGACGCCGAGGTCTGGGACCGCCAAATTGAAAGCGATTCCAAGAGCGGCAGGTTGCGTCGGCTGGTCGACCAGGCCCTCGCTGACGATCACGCTGGCCGCTCGACGGAATTGTGAACCATCGGGCCTCGCCGGACTTTTGGGCGTGCTACCGGCGACTCCCCGCTGAGATTGAGCGAGTAGCAGACAAGGCGTTCGAACTCCTCAAGCGCGACGGACGGCATCCTTCGCTGCAGTTCAAGAAACCCGATGAGGTTTGGTCGGCGCGACTTGGATTGCATCATCGCGCACTTGCGGTCGAAACCTCGGGCGGATTTCTGTGGTTTTGGATTGGGACACACGCAGAGTATGACCGAATCGCGGGTTAGCGCGGGACGGTCGGGCAAATTAATTGCCTCGACGGGTGCAGGGCTCCGATGGTCAGAGCCACAACGCATTTTCATACAAAGCATTGCGGGCGTGTGATCGGATACTTCCCTAACGCTACAGCGTTTGGTGTGCCCTCCGTCCGGATCGTCGACTACTCGTACAGAGCTCGGATCCAGACTGACACGACCGCGAAGTCCCAGTTTGGGCAGTCGCAAATGATCGGGCGCGCCCGAGACTTCCGGCCGTCGCCAACCCGGCGCAAGGCACCGCTCACTCACCAGTGCATCACGAATCCGCCATCGACATTGATCGTCTGCCCCGTCACCTGCCCGGCGCGGTTCGACGCCAGAAACACGGTCATGTTCGCGATATCGGCAGCGGTCTGCCACGTACCGAGCGGCGTCGACTTCCGGATCTTCTCGTGGCCCCAGGTTTCAAAATCCAGCCGGTCTTCGGGCGCTTGCCGGTCATGCCAGGCCTGCCAGATCCCGCGGTTCAGCGGCGTCTTCACCATGCCCGGGCACACCGTGTTCACGCGCACTCCGTGCGGCGCGAGGTCCTTCGCCAGGCACTGCGCAAAGTTGATATTCGCGGCCTTCGAAGCGCTATAGGGCGGGTCCGTTTGCGAGCCGATCTGCCCGGCGATGGACGCAATGAACGTCATCGTGCCGCGTTTGCGCGCGATCATCCCGGGCGCCAGCGCGTGGGCCACGTTGACCATGCCCACGATGTTAACCGTCAGCACGCGTGGCCAATCCTCGGGCGTGAGGTTGGTAAACGGAAACCCAAACTTGCGGGAGCCCACGGCCGCCGAATGCACCAGGTGATCGGCATCGCCGGTGGCCGCCAACGCTGCGGCGATGCTGTTGGGCTGCGTCACGTCAACCACGCAGCCGAACGCACCCGGGATCTCGGCAGCTACTTCTGCCGTGTTCGCCGCGATGTCCCAGATTGCCACGCGCGCGCCCTCAGCCGCGAAGCCTTCGGCGATGCCGCGGCCGATGCCGCTTGCTCCGCCGGTCACCACCACCACCTGCCCTGCCAGTGCCAAATTCATGCTTGACCAGCATATTACTTGCGCTTGGGCGGCGGCCGCTTCACAAAGCGCGCCTCGCCAAACGCCTCGGGCACATGAAAGTTGGGCTTCTCCGTTTTCACCGGCGCCCACGTGCTGTACTGCGCATTGGTCTTCCCGCCGGCGCGATTCAGATTCAGCCGCCAGACATCGCCATCGCGCGGCGGCGTGTGGGCGGCGTCCTTTTCGAAGTTCGAGAACGGGATCGCGATTTCGAGAATCCAGTAATCGTCCTGCGGCGAGTTCATCTTGGCGCGCGTGCTCTGGTGCGACGTAGCCAGCCGCACGCCCTCGGGCTCGGAGTTGAAAGGCCCCTGATACCAATCGGCGCGGATGAAGTTGAGCATCGTGCCGATGACGTTCATCTCAAAGCCGTAGTAGTTGCGCGGCTTGGCCGGATTGGGGCTGATGAAGATCTCCACCGAGTCGTCCAGCGACACCGGGCCATGGCGTTTCAGCACTTCTGCGGCGATGTGTTTGTCCGCGCACCGGTAGCCCACGTAGAGGTTCTTGCTGTCCCAAAGGATCTTGGCCACGGTCTGCTCTTTTTCGCCGGCGGTCCACCAGTTGAAGTGGAAATCACCTGCGGGCGGCGCATGCCGCCACGCCTTCTCGTCGAGCTTCCCGTCAATGGTAATGCGGCCCGCGGCGCGGTAGATCTCATAGCGCGGCGGGAACGCCTGTGGCGACGTAACGGGCGCGATCAGAAGTGCGGCCAACAACAACGTCTGGCGGAACATCATCGCCTCACTTCCAATCGGCGGGCGGTTCCCAGATCAGCGCACGGCACTTGGCGCTCTCCGGATGGCGCGAGGGATCGTCCATCTGGTAGTACAGCGTGACGATCTTACCGTCCTTGCGAATCACCGACGAAGGGTAACCGGTGTCGCGGTTGTTGGCAGACCACGAGAGCGAGAGCCGGTCGCGCAGATTGAACGTGCGGCCGCCATCGGAACTCACCAGTGCATGCACGCCCATCGGATAGTTGCGCTGCCCGTGCGTGAGCACAATCCGGCCATCGGCGAGGTCCACCAGATCGGCGGGGATCTCCATTTCTCGCGTCAAGCGCTCCGGCGCGGACCAGCTTTTGCCGCGGTCTTTTGATCGCGCGAGGAAGAGGGCCTGCAACGGCGTGCCTTCGCCTACGCCGGGTCCGCTCCGCATCACCGCCAGAACCTCTTTGTTGCTCCGCGTCTGCAGCAGACCGGTTTCATCAAAGCCTGCGCCGATCAAACTGACTTCGCCCCAGGTCTTGCCGTGGTCGCGTGAGCGGATTGCGTAGGCGTAGTTGGCGTTCGGTCCGGGGCGCGGCATGGGCGTCTTCTGAAAATCGTCCTGCGTATAGAACGTCATCAGCAGCGTGCTATCGTCGAGCGTGAGGATCTTGCCGTAGGGCGAAGGATACTTACCCTTGAAGAGATCTATCATGGTGGGCGGATCCCACGTCGCGCCGTGATCGCGCGAACGGATCACGTAGATGCCGCTGCCGCGCAGAAAGTTCGACGTGCCGATCTGCCGCAGTTCCGCTTCGGTTTTGTTCGCCGGGTACCCGTAGGCGACCAGATAGGCAAGCACCAGCGTCCCGTCGGCGGCCACGCCGAAGGCCGGATTGCGGTCGTCGTTGGGGCCGTCGACGACGATGCGCGGCATGGTCCAGGTTTCGCCCTCGTCGGCCGAGAACACGATGTCAAGCCGCCCGCGCACATCGATGTGGCTGCCGCCCCCGCGCAGCACCGCGGCGATGCGGCCGTCCTTCAGGCGCGCGGCCACCGGGAAGTAGCCGCCGTTCTCCTCCACCACATTCACGCGGCGCGCGGCGAACGAGCGCATCCGCAGCACCGAGTGCTCATCGCGCTGGTTCACCTCCTCGGCCATCAGGGCGCACGCGGCAGAAAGGGCGGCGATCAACCTCGGTGCGGTGTTTCGCATGGGCCACAGATTAGCACGCCCGCTTGGGAACGTAGCGGCATCCTCAGTGGGATATCATCCCGCCAATGCTGCGACTCGCGCTCCTTTGCATCACCGTTGGCACAAACGGAGTCTGTTCGAAGAATCGGCCTGCGCGCCGCTCATCGCGCGCGCCCCGGGGCACAAAGGCAACGGCAAGTCCTCGCGGTCACTCGTAGAGTTCGTCGGCCTTTAGCCCACGGTCGCCCAGCTTCGTGCCGCTCGTTGACAACCCCGCCCGGGTCTGGAAGAAAGCCGCCTTTACGCAGATGTTCGGCCCCAAAGAAATCGTGGGCCGGTCTGCCGTGAACGACCGCTACCACTACACACGCTGGACCGGTCCGCGCCCAGGCGAAGAGTTGTACGGCCACACAACAGACCCGCGCGAGTTCACCAACCTCGCCTCATCGCGCCAGCACGCCGCAGCGCTCCTCACGCGTATGCGCGGCGTGCTCGATGCGGGCTGGAAAGCGGCGCGGGCTACCGTCTGAACGACACGGGCAGCGTATTCACGTCCGCCAGAGTCTCACGCGGCGCCCGCAGGGCGATGAGACCGTCCTGGAGGGCTTGTTCCAGCGCCAGTTGCGTGCGCGCGTTTCGCGCCGCCTGCAGCGCTGCCCTCGCCGCGGTCAGCCGCATGCGTGCGATCACCACCACGAAGTCCGAACCGCGCGTCATCGATCCGGACGAGGTCACCTCCAACGCATCGGCCACTTCCTCGCCGGCCAGCGCCGCAAGCTGGACAGCGTCGGCCAGCGGCTCGGCACGCCGCGCGCGTTCTGCCGCGGAGATCGCCGAGCGGAGATTCTCGAGCGTATTCAGGTGCCGGAGAAATGTGGAGATCGCTTGAACTTCCGGATCGTTCGGGTTGGCGGAGATCTTGATCGGAATCGGGCCGGCTACGGAATCGCCAATGCTCACCGGCGATTGGTATTCGTTGGTCCCGTAGAACGCCACCGCTTCCTCCAGTGTGGCCACGGCGTGGTTGTGGAAGTAAGCCGCGGTGTCGGCCGATTCCACCACGCTCATGGAATTGAACTCCTCCACCGGGAACGGCGACGTGCCGGGCAGTTGGCCGAAATTGCCAAAACTGCCGCCGGGCAGCCGGACCAGGCCGAAACCGCCGTCCCCCGGCAAACCCAACGCGAGTGACGCTGCGAGCGCGTTCACGTTGGTCCCGGTGGTCACGTTACCGCCGTGCACCAGCGCGTCGAGCTTCGGCGTGAACCCAGGCGCGTCCGGATTGAATGCCTAGGCCCCGGTACCGCCACCATTGAAGTGGCAGGAGTTGCAGTTTTTGTGACCGGGCTCGCCCAGCATTCCAGTGTCCGTGTAGAGTTTCTGACCCCGGCGCGCCGAGCCGGAGTGGAGCTTCAGCTTCTTGAGATCGAAGTCCTCAGCGCGCCCGATTGAGAGCACGTAGGCCGCGATGGAGTCCAGTTCTTCGTCGCTCGGCATGCGGAAGTCCGCGCCGTTCCTGCGCGCCAGGCTCTTGGTCATGTGTTGCGCAATCGCGCCGATGGCGAACTCACGAATCGGCAGATTGTCGTTGCCCCAGCCGGTGCGCTAGGCCGGATTGACAGCCGGGTCCACCACAGTGAAGTCCGTCACCAGACCCGGGCCCGGCCGCGTCGACTGCGTGTTCAGCGCCTGAATCGGCTGCACAGCGCGCAGCACGTGCTTGCGAGTCAGGTCGTCGAGCCCGTCGGGATTGCCGAGGATCAGACCGTGGCTGCGCAGGCGCCGGGCGTTTTCGAAGTTAGCCGACAAGGCGTCGTTGCGCTCGTGGACAAAAAACGGATCGGCGGGCGACAGCTTGTCGATGAAAGCCGCGTCGATCGTGAAGTTGTTGTCCTCTCGATGGCAGGAGCCGCACGTCCGTCCGTTGCCCTAGAAGGCCTCGCCGTGGAACAGCGACCGTCCGCGGGCGATCAGACGCCGCAGCCCCGCTTCGCCCCCATCCGATCCGGCTACCATCCCCGCGCGCATGCGCTCGTAGAGATTGGCCGAACCGAGCAGCACGAAGCCGTCCGTAGCCGGCTTGCGTCCGGCGCGCGTCACGGCGGCTCGGTCTATGGTCATGCCCGCCGGGACGTCGCCTTCCGCCGCCAACCCGCCATCCTCAGTCCTCCGGTAGCGTCCTACGCTCACCACGCGGTCGCGAGCGTCAGGCAGAGTCGTGCCGTCAGCCGCGTTGTCAATCAGCCACAACTCCCAGTCTCCAGCAGGCAAACCGTCCACCCGCGAAACCGCCTTGCCGGCGGTGGCATCGATGGCGACCGTGCCGTTCGCACTCACGTTCTCGGCGGACAAGCCAGGAAAAGCTCCGAGTGCAAGCATCATGGTTCGCGGCGCCGCAGACCGCCATTGGTTGAACAGTTGCACAAGCGTGGCAGAGTCAGCCAAGCCTGTGTTAGGAATCTCGTGTGAATCGGCGCGCACAGCGGGAGGCGCCGGCAAGAACTGCCAACCGGCGCCCGCCGCGAGGGCGGTGGCGAGGGCGAGACGGGATAGGGTCATTGCGATGATTCTCCTTTCTCACCTCTACGGGCTTCGCGCGTAGATCGGATTTGCGAAGGATCGAATTAATTGTTTTTCAGGAGAGAAACCCGGGCTCAACCCCTCAGAACGTCACCCGCAGCGCCAACTGTAGAATCCGCGGATCCTGCGCACCCTTGATCCGCATGAAGTTCGCATTGTTCTGCGCCGCCGTCGGCCCGTTGAGATTCACGCGGTTGAACGCGTTGAACATCTCAAACCGGAACATCGTATTGATGCGCTCGTTGATGCGAAAGCTCTTCACCATCCCCAGATCGACATTGGCGAGACCCGGATTGAAGAACGTGTTGCGCCCTAGATTCCCAAAGGTGCCCAACGCGTTCGGTGCGAACGCCGCCTTGCGCAAATACTCCGTGATCACTTGCTGCCGCACGCGACCGCTACCCATGTTCGGGTCACCCACCTGATCCGCCCGCTGTCCGCCAATGCCTTTGCGCGCGTTGTCCACGCCGCTTCACACCGAGAACGACTGACCCGTGTAGAGATTCACAATCCCATTCAGATTCCACCCGCCCAGGAAGAATCGCGCCACGCCCGTCTTCGGTAGTCCGGGAATCTCCCACAGCCCCGAAAAGTTGAACACATGCGCGCGATGGAACTCGGCCAGCCCCTTGTCGAACGCCTGGCTCAAAGTGCGCGTCACGCCCGTCGCCTTGTTCTGCGACGTGTCGTCAATCGACTTCGCGAATTGATAATTCGCGAGCGCCGTGAGTCCCTTGCTGAAGCGCCGCTCCGCCGTCAATTGCAGCGCGTGGAACGTCGAGTTGTCGACGCTCTCGATAATCGGCGTAGTGCCCAATGCCGGCCCGAGCGGGCGCCGCTGATTCGTCGTCGCCGTCGTCGCCCCCACCGCGTAGATTGCAGAATTCAACTCGCGCCCCGTCACCAAACGCGTGCCCTTCGACGCCGCATACGAACTGCGCAGCATAAAACTGCCAGGCAACTCGCGTTCCAGCGTCAGGTTCCACGATTGCACGTACGGATTGCAGAAATCCGCCGCGTAGAAGAACTGCGAAGTGAACTGCGGAAACGCGACAGTCGCCGGCGGATTGAGCGACGCCGGGAATGGATTGGTGGTGCCCGCCCAAGGATTATTGAAGCTGTTGTTCGCGTTGCCGAACACCGTCACCACCGTCCCGAACGGCGCCTGGTTCGCATGGCTGTTCGTGGAGATCGTATTCAACCAATCGAAGAACATCCCGTACCCGCCGCGTACCGCCGTCTTGCCATCACCGAACACGTCCCACGCAAAACCAACGCGCGGACCAAGATTGCGCCACACGGTGGGCACAGTGCCTTTGGGAACCGTCGGGTCGCCCGCAAAGATCACACCCTTCGGCGCATTGCGGTAGCGCGTCGACTGCTCGGCGGGCCGCCAGACGGCGATCTTATCGAGCGAGTCCGTGTACGGTATAAACGGCTCCCAGCGTGCGCCGAGATCCAGCGTCAGGCGGCGCGACACTCTCCAGCAATCTTGCAGAAACAGGCTGAAGCGCTGGAAGCCCGTGCCTTTGTACTCGCCGATCCCCTGCGTGAGCGAGTTGAAGCGTCCGGTGAGGAAGTCCGCCAGCGCATCGGTGGTGAACGGCGCCGCGCCGTTGAAGTTCTATTGGCCGTTGGCGCGGAAGTTATTGATGATGTCGTTGGACCCGTACGCGTACTCGCCGCCCATCGTCACCTGGTGCTTGCTCTTGGACCACCGTAGAGTGTCGACGCTAAGCCGGAAGCGGCCTTGCGTTATCAACAACTTGCTGGCGGTCGAAAATCGAAGTGAAGGCCGGGCGAGAGCAAGCTGGGTGAGTTTGATGAAGCACTTGTTTTCTGCGGTGTGGCGGGTCTTCATTTTCCTTAGCGTATAATTTTGGCGCCGTCGTCACGGCTGGCCTAAATGGAAAGCCAACGGCGAGGACATCCTCCGACAGATCACCAGGGCGCGGGAATCCCTGGCTGCCGTTATTGCAGGCTAATTCCATTACAAAACACTAGTATATGCCCGTTTGCGAAGAGTCGGCCAATCCTTAGAACTGGAACCGGCCCACCAGCAGAATATGCGAGTTCGACGTCCCCACATCGGCGAACGAGCCGCGCGTGCCGAAGCCGCGCCCGAACGCCAGGGGACTGGCCGTGTTGTAAGTCGCCGTCGGGTTGCTGTAGTTAGGCTGCCTCACCGGGAAGAAATTGTTGCCGTCCACGCGCGCCTGGAACTTCAGACGTTCGCCGATGCGCCACCATTTCGCCAGCGAAAGCTGCGTCCAGTTGAGGCCCGGGCCTTCGAACGTATTCCGCCCGAGGTTGCCGGGCGTAAACGCCGCCGGATAAGCAAAGGAGTTGAACTCCAGGTAAGGATTCTGAGCGGACGTCGGGAAGCGGTTCGCACCGATCTCCCAGTTCGAGGTAGCAGCTTCCTGGTGCGTCGTCACAATATTCGGCTGCGACTCGCCCGGCAGATACCGGCTCGGGCTCCCGGCAAATCCCACCGTGAACGGCTGCCCGGATTGGAACGTCTGCGACCAAGTCAGTTCCCATCTGCCCAGCACATGGTTCGCCACGCCCTTCACATTCATGAAGCGACGCCCCTCGCCAAACGGCAGTTCCCCATTCATGACGCTGACAAAGCGGTGGCGGATATCGGTGCCTGAACGGCCTTTTCCCAGGCGCCGGTTGTAGAACGTGATGCCGTTGTCGCCGCCGTCGCCTTCCACTTCGTTCAGCGTCTTGGCCCACGCGTAGAACGCATTGAAGCTCAACCCGCCCAGCATACGGCGCTCCACGCGCGCCGTGGCGCCGTGATAGGTATTGTGCCCGTAATTGGAGAAGTGCCGAATGCCGCCGAACTGGCGGTACGGGCGGAAATTCTGCGTGGCCTGGAATATTTGATTCAACACGGCCGGGTCGCGCGAGATATCGAGCGGAATCGCATTGATGTCCCAGCTATTGATCATGCCCACGCCGCCCTGGCCCAGGCAGGTCACATCCAGCACGAAGTTCGGCGCAAAGCCCCACTGCAACCCGCCAGACCAGCTCATCACGTAAGGCATGCGCATCTTCGGATCCCACCACGCCGCGCCGCGGCCGGCGAAGTTCGTGCCGATGAACGGCACTGAGCCGTCCGGTTGCACTTGGTATTGAAAGCCTGGCGGCCCCTGCGACAACCGGAACGCGTGGCGCGGATCGCCCACCGGAGACTAAATGGTCGCATTGGCCAGATACTCCTGGAACAGGATGTTCGCGCCCGTCGAGAAGATATCCTGGTGGACCACGCCGAACGACCCGCGGAACACAACGGCTCGATGGAAGTTCCACGCGAGGCCCACGCGCGGCGCGAAGTTATTGCGGTCCGTGTTGGCCAGCGCGCCCGGACGGTGCACAATCGCGCCCATCAAGCCGCTGCTCGGGTCGCGCGTCGCCGGATCGAATTGCGACTGTTGCCCGTACTTGGTGTTGAAGCCGGTTTCCAGCGAATACCGCACGCCGAGATTCAGCGTCAGCTTGCGGAACGGCTTCCAGTCCGTTTGTGCGTACGCCTGATGAGGCCACCAGCGCGGCAGCCACGAAGCAAAGTCTTGCGTGTAGACGGCCGAACCCACCGTGCCCAGCAGGAAGTTCGCCAAGCTAATGCCGGTGTTCGGCGTGAACGGCGCGTTCGTCCCGGTGAAGTTATAGGTACCGCCCGGGAGCGAACTGGCCGTACCGTTGTAGCGCGTGCGGATCAATTCATAGCCGAACTTCCACGTGTGTTTGCCTGCGATCTTCCTCAGGTTGTTCTGGATCGTGAAGTCTTCGCCGACGTTCTGGAAGCTCGACAGACCGGCGAGCGCAAAGGCAAAGCCCAGCGCGCAGCCCAGCAGCACGCCCTTGGGCACTGATTGCACCTTGGTGGCGAACCAGCCCGAGAACAATCCCACCAGCATGCCCTTCATGCTGGAACCCATCAGGATCCCGGCGATCTGATCGCGCACGGCAGGCGTGAACCACGCCGTTGCGCCATCCAGCACGCCGAGTACGGCTCCTGCCACCAGTCCCACCATCGGTTTTTTTAAGACGTGTTTACGGCTCCTTCCCGTTCATCAGGCATATACAGGCGCGCAGCCGATTCCTTTAGCCGCGGCGTAGAAAAAACAGAAAAAATCGCACAAGCACGTACGCCGCCAGCAACAACAACAGCGTCCAGTTGCGGCGTACGAATCGCGCCAGCCGTTCTGCCACGCACTCGCGATACGCCTCCACTGCCTTGCCATCGAGATACCGGCCGATTTCGCGATTCAACGCGGAGGCATCGGCATAGCGTTCCGCGGGCATGTTTTGGCTGGCCCGCGCGGCAATCGCGCGGAGCGGCGCTGGAGCGTTGGCGGCCGGCAGACAGTACGAGAGCAGCACGCCCAGCGAGTAGATATCGGCACGCTGGTCCGCCGTGCGTGACTCGCCGGCTGCGATCTAGGCGCCATGAACCGGGGCGTCCCGGCCACCACGCCCGGCGGCTCTTCGGTGTGCGTGTGCCGCGCAATCCCCCAATCGAGAATCACCACGCCGCCGCATTCACCGGCCATGATGTTCGGCGGTTTCAAGTCGCGATGCAGCACGCCGTGGCTATGTGCGAAGGCCACAGTCTCGCAGACTTTTTGAAACACACGCAGGCGCTCAGACAGCGGCGTTTCTGGAGTGAGATATGCGTCGAGTGAACGCCCGCGGACGAGGCGCATCGTGTAGTAGGGCTGGCCGTCGGCCAACTCGCCCGTCTCATGCACGGGCACAATGCCGGGATGTTCAAGCGATGCGACAATGCGCGCTTCCTGCTCAATCCGCCCGCCCGTGTGCAGCACCTTCATGGCCACCTCGCGCCCCAGGCGTGTGTCGAAGACGGCATACACCGCGCCCATCGCCCCGCGCCCCAGCGGCGCGCGCAACTCGTACGGGGTGCCGGCGAGATCCGGCGCGGCCGTTACGCTTTGGAGATGACGCAGCACGGAGTCAGGCAAGGGCGGCATCGATTGGCTCTCACTCGCCTTCAAACAGCCGGCGCGTTTCAGCCTGCAACTCGCGGTCTGAGCCCGTCACGCCCGCCAGCCGCGCCATCGTCAGTTCCCGCAATTGCCTCCGCGCCCACGCCAGATAGTTGGTGATCTGAGTGGCCGGCACGGCATACCGCGCCGCCAACTCGCCGTAAGAGGGCCGGCGCTCATCGCCACCCGAGGCGAGGTCGTAGGCCTCGAACACCTCCCACTGCGCGGCTTTGCCCGGCTTTGCCGCCAATGCCCTCAGGTCGTCCAACGCGAGCGCGAAGATCTGCCGCTGCCACTCGCGATGGAAGATCTCTTCGGGCGTGAGCGTAGCCATGGCGGTCATCGAAGTCAGCGCCAGTTCGGCCTCGGCGCCCGCAAAGTCCAGCGAGGGTATCGCGCGCGCGGCTGCCGACGCCGTGCGGTTGTGCGCGAAGTTGTCGATACAAACGCGCAGGTAGTTGTGAAAGGAGCCGCGCGCCGGGTCAAATCGGTTCACCGTATCGCGCACCAGGAGCCCTGCAAAGAGCGCCTGCGTCAGATCCTCGGCATCGGCCGGCTGGCGCCGCCAGCGCAGGCGGATGTACTTGTAGGCCGGCTTCCAGTACACCTCGGCAAAGCGGTCCAGCGCCTCCTGGCGCACAGGAGTCTCCGGGCTCTGCAACCCAGCCAGGAGCGAGTGATGCGTGGACGGGAACAACAAGCTCCCATTACACCACCGCAGCCGGAGCGGCTCGTAACCTCAGCGGCCAAACGCAAGCCCTATGCTTTGATAAACTTTCATCAACTACGAATGCACGTCGCGATGCTCGTTCGACACCGCTGTTTCTTCTCATTTTTTGTGGCCGCAGCCGCCATGTCGGCGGCGTCCCCTCTGCCGTTGTTGAAAGAGCGCTGCGTGGCCTGCCACGGTGAAAAATCGCCGGCCGCCGGCGTCAGCTTGTCCAAGCTCTCGGCCGACCCCGGCTCCTTCACGCACCAGTTCCAACAGTGGGAAAAAGTCGCGGCCGTGCTCGACGAAAAGCGCATGCCTCCGGCGGCCGCGCCGCAACTCGCCGACGCCGATCGCGCTTCGCTGGCCGCGTGGGTACGCACCAGCCTCAAACAAGCCGCTGCGAAAAACGCAGGCGACCCGGGCAAAGTGCCCGTGCGCCGGCTCACCAGCGGCGAGTACGCCTACACCACCCGCGACCTTATCGGCTTCGACCTGCTCATGGAAGGCGACTCGGCCACCGACGCCGTGGGCGGCGAAGGCTTCACCAATTTCAGCGGCACGCAGTTCATGCAGGACGCGGGCCTCGAGCGGTATCTCGAAACCGCCAAGCGCATCGCTTCGCACGCGGTGATCGGCGCGGGCCCGTTGCGCTTCTACCCCGATCCCGGCCAGAGCGGAATGGAGCTGTCGGCCATCAACCGCATCCACGACATTTATAGAGAGCACGGCTTCCGCGCGGCTTCGGCCGAAGGGGGCCGCCCGTTTGGACTCGATAGGTACGCGAAGGCCCTCTACACGGCGTGGCGCTATCAGCATCGCGTTGCGCTCGGCCTCGGCGCGGCCGCCACGCTGGATCGCTTGGCGAAGGAAGAAGGTGTGGCCTCGCGATTTGCGCAACACCTCTGGGCCTACCTGCAAAAACCGTCGGCTGGGTTTCCCACCTCTGAAGTGATTTCGCGTTGGAAGAACCTGCCTGCGCCGCCTGCCGCGGACGCCGCCAAGGTGCGCGCCGGGTGCCACGAGATCCAGGGCTTCCTCATCAACTGGCCTCGCATGTTGTTTGCGGCGGGCGCGCTGGCCGCCGGTGGCGCGGGCGATGAACGCGCGCTGATCTTGAATGAAGAGTCCGTCGTGGCCACTGCGTCCAGCCGCTTCCGTACGTTCTGGTTTGCCCGCCCCGGTGACGCGCCGCCCACACCAGACCGCAAGACGCGTTTGTATTTATGGGCCGTGAATTTGAACCCCGGGTCTGCGGAAAAAGCAATTGTGATCTGGCGCAATCCAGTCATCCGGTTGCGCAAGCGTGACCGCACTACGTTGCCCGAGCAGCCGTTCGCTTCGGTGCTTGACGCCAAGACGCTGGCGAAGATGAATTTGGGCAAGCGCCCCGATGGCGTGGCGATCGGTGCCGGCGAATTTGCCACCGTGGCTGGCGAGCCGCTCGTGCTGGAACTCGCCGCGCCACCCGATATCGTTGGCGGCGAACTCACCGTGGAAGCGGTGCTCGCCGAACCCGCACCGGGCGCAGCGCGTGACGCGGTGTTGCGCATCACCGTGGCAGATCGCGAAGACCTCAACAAACTTGGCCGTCCGCCGGGATGGGCCATCCTCGCACATTCGGACAGCACGGAATTCAAGCAATGGAAGGCCGGTGTACTGGAGTTCGCCGGCAACATGCCGCAGGCCTCGCACGGCGAACCCACGCCCGCTGACCGCGACCCGATACCGCCGCCCTACAACAACACCTACAGTCAGCCCGAGCGCGATCGCTTCCACCAGACCGTCAAGTACTGGCGCACCGACAGCTTCCTGATGGAGAAGATGCTAGACGACGCTACCCGCCGCGAATTGGATACAGCGTGGCAGGATCTGATGGCCTCGTTCGACTATCATGACCTCCTGCTGCGCTTCGTTTCGGACAAGTACAAACTCGGCCTCAAGCAACCCATCGCCGCGCTCACGTCTGCCGAGATTGAAGCGCTGCCCGCCGAACCGCGAGGTTATGCCCGTGCGTTGCGCACCGAGCATGACGCGGTGCAAAAACAGATCGCCGCCGCGCAGCCCGGCCATGTGAACGATGCGCTCGTGTTCGCCGAGCGCGCTTGGCGCCGTCCGCTCACGCCGGTGGAGAAGGACAAGCTGCGCGGCTTCTACGTGAACGGCCGCGAGAAGCTGAAGCTCGATCATGCCGCCGCGTTGCGTCTGCTGCTCACCCGCGTGCTTGTGTCGCCGCAGTTCCTCTATCGCGTGGAGCCACAGGCCGCGCCGGTCTCCGGCACACGCCCGCTGAACGATTGGGAATTCGCCAGCCGCCTGAGCTACTTCCTGTGGTCCTCCGCCCCTGACAAGGAACTGACCCGCGCGGCCCGCGCTGGCGAACTGCGCGACCCGAAGAAAGTGGACGCGCAGGTGAAGCGCATGCGGGCCGACACGCGGGCCCGCCGCTTTGCCACCGAGTTCTTCGGGCAGTGGCTGGGCTTTTACAAGTTCGACGACCATCGCGGCGTCGACGCCACACGCTTCCCCGAGTTCACGCCCGCTGTGCGTGAAGCGATGTACGGCGAGGCCGTTTCGTTCTTCGAACACATCGTTCGCAAGGATCGTCCAGTGAGCGAGATGTTCACGGCCAACTACACGTTCCTCAATGAACCGCTCGCCAAGCACTACGGCGTGACTGCGAAGGTGAAGGGCGATGACCTCGCGCTGGTGGAAGGCGTGCCCAATCGCGGCGGCATGATGCGCCTGGGCGCTGTTCTCACCGCCACTTCGGCGCCGCTGCGTACCAGCCCGGTGAAGCGCGGCGATTGGGTGCTGCGCCGCGTGCTCGGCACGCCCACGCCGCCGCCGCCCGCCGATGCCGGATCGATCCCCGCCGACGAAAAAGCGTTCGGCGGACTCACGCTGAAAGAGCGGCTCGATCAACACAAGCGCAACCCTGCCTGCGCGGCCTGCCATACGCGCATCGATCCTTTGGGCTTTTCGCTCGAACGCTACGATGCCGTGGGCCGCTGGCGCGAACAATATCACGACGGCAAGCCGGTGCAGGACGCCGCCAAGCTTCCCTCTGGCGCGGATCTTCAGGGCGTCGAGGGGCTCCTCGGCTATCTGCAATCGCGCGACAACCAGGTGATCAAGAACTTCTCGCAAAAGCTCTTGGGCTACGCGCTGGGCCGCACCGTTCTCGCTACCGATCAGCCGCTGGTGGACCGCATGCGGGAGAATGGCGGCGCGGTGCCGCTGTCCAAAATGATTCTCGACATCGTCGCCAGCCGCCAGTTCCGCCAGCGCGGCATAGACCGCGACGCGCCTGCACCTGCCACTGCCACTCCCACGATGACTGCCGGAGGACAACCTTAAATGATGACGCAATCCACTCGCCGTAACTTCCTGCGTGGAGCGGGCGTGGCCCTAGCGCTGCCGCGGCTCGAGTCGCGCGCGATGGCCACTGCGGCGAGCAAGCCGCCCACGCGTTTTGCCTGCGTCTATTTTTCGAACGGCGTGGAGCCCGCGCATTGGTGGGCCAAGGGCGCAGGCGCGTCCATGGAACTCGGCCCTTGCCTCAAACCGCTGGAGCCGTACCGCACCGACATCAATGTGCTGCGCGGCCTGTTCAATCAGGAAGCCGTCAAATCCTCCAGCCCGCACCTGGGCCGCATGCCCAACATGTTCTCCGGCGCGACGGTGAGTCTGGACCCCGCGGTGATTCGTGTGGGCACTTCGTTCGATCAGGTGCTCGCGCAACGCATCGGCAACCAGACCGCGATTCCCAGCCTCGTGCTCGGCATTGAACCCAACGAACTGCGCCTGGAAGACGGCGTGTCGATGATCTACGGCTCGGCCATCTCTTGGGCCACGCCGTCCCGCCCCGCCACCAAAGAGATCTACCCCGCGCGCACGTTCGATCTGCTGGTGGGCGATGGCTCCGGCCGTCCGTTGGATCGCAGCGTGCTGGACGCGGTGCTCCAGGACGCCCACTCGCTGCAAGGCCGCGTCAGCGGCAGCGACAAGCGCAAGCTCGACGAATATCTCGACTCGATCCGCAGCATCGAAACGCGCATCGAGCGCGCCAGCAAACAGGAACGCATCGAAGGCTGGCGGCCCATGCTCGAAAAACCGAATATGCCGCGGCCGAAAAACGAGATGCCGCAAAACGTGCCGGATCACATGAAGCTCATGCTCGATCTGGTGGTGCTGGCATTCCAGATGGACCGCACGCGCATCGCGACCCTGATGCTGAACAACGATCTGTCGCAGATGAATTTCGGCTTCATCGACGGCGTGACAGGCGCGCTGCACCTGGACCTCACGCACAACGGCAAAGCCGCCGCCGCCGAAGCCATGTATCTGCGCACGAACCAGTATCACTACGAGCAGTTCGCCTATCTCATCAAGCGCTTCAAGGAAATCGACGAAGGCGGCCATTCGATGCTCGACAGCTCCATGCTGCTCGGCTGCTCGAACCTATTTGACGGCGATGCGCATGGCGCCGATCAGATGCCGTTCGTGCTCGCCGGCGGAGGCAACGGCTCCATGAAGACCGGCCGCGCGCTCGACTATTTGAACAAAGGCGACGACAACCGCCGGGCGTGCAGCTTCTATCTTTCGCTGATGGACCGCATGGGCGTGCAGCTTGAGCGCTTCGGCGACACGGACCGGCGGCTGGCCGAACTGTAGTTGGCGAAGGCTAAGCTAAGGCACGATCCACTCGCGCACCTGCTCGTCCGTCAGGTTGGCCCCGCAGAACAAAGTGGCGACGTGCGCGCCTGCCAGTTCAGCGCGGCGTTGCGCGATAGCCGCGAGGCCTGCCGCCGCCGAGGGTTCAATCAACAGGCGTAGATGCTCGTAGGCCAACTGCATGGCCCGTAGCATTTCGCTGTCTTTCACGGTCACAATCTCGTCCACCAGCCCGCGCATGTCGGCCAGCGCTTCGGGCACCGGCACGCGCACGCCAATCCTGTGGGCGATGGTATCGATGCTGGGTTGCTCCACAATGCGGCCCTGCTCAAACGAACTCTTCATCGCATCCGCTCCCACGGCGCAGACGGCAATCACGCGCGTCGAGGGACTCGCGGCATTGAGCCAGCGTGCCATGCCGGTGAGCAGAGAGCCGTTGCCAAGCGGAATGAACACGGCGTCGAGCGCAGGCCGGTCTCGCAGCAACTCGCGCGCGTTCGTACCCGCGCCTTCGGCGATCTCGGGTTGCCGCCCGTCTTCCACGAAGTCGTCCCCGGCTTCCGCCTTCGCCGCCATCTTCGCCGCATCGAAATCCTCGCCCGCCAGGCGCACGTCCGCGCCGAGGTCGCGCATCCGCTGGAGCTTCAATGGATTCGCGTTCACTGAGGCGAACACCTTCACCGGCACGCCCCGGCGCGCACCGGCGTACGCCAGCGCCTGCCCCCAATTGCCCGCACTCGCCGTGACACATCGTTCCGGCGCACGTTCAGCCAGAAAGAACTCCGCGCCGCGGCCTTTGAAGTTGCGCACGGGGTTGACTGTTTCCAGTTTTACCAATACGTGGCGCCCCAAAGCGCGATTCAGCGTATCGGTTTCAAACTGCGGCGTGTTGAGAAACACGGGGTCGATCACGCCAGCCGCTCGCTCGATCGCCTCGAGCCGCAAACGATGACGAGGCCGTGCTGCGCCCACCAGCGCTGCATGCTCTTCGATGGGCCGCACAGCGTCCGGCCCCGCTGCGCGCTCCGTCATCAGGATTCCGTCCAGGTGATCGATCCCGTGCTGTAACAACTCACTCAGATCTTCCGGCAGCCTGCGCCACCGGCGTTCTCGCCCGCACTCATCGAAGTAGCGCACGTCGATTGACCGCGCGCGCCGTACGCGCACAATGCGGTCTGGACTGCTGAGGCAGTCATCCCACACCTCAAACTCTTCGCTGCTCCGCCACACAATCTCGGGGTTGATCAGCGACACCGGCCCGGCGCCGAGATTCATCGCGATGCCGCGGCTCATCCAGCCGGTCTGCGGTGCGGCGATGGCGCGGCCAAACCCGCGGCGCGCGCGAAAGTCATCCAGCGTGGCGTGCAGGTCCGCCAGGCGCGCGGCCAACACGGCGTCTGGAAACACAATCGGCGACGCGGGCGTAGCCAGCCGCGCGTCGCCGATGAGCAGAATGGGTTGGGGTGAACCAGCCACCGTCTAGATTAGAGCAGCGCCGTGGGACGCCGCTTCCACGCGCGACCTTTGGTGACCGACGTGGTTTCCATGTCGCTGATGTAACCGCCCGCCTGCGTGAGGATATGGTGCAGGTCATTGCCCACCGAGATCAGCGAGAAGCCCTTCTCCAGGAACTCCGGCACGCGCGAGGTACCGAACAGGAACAGACCCAGCGTGACGTTGTTTTTCTGCGCCGCGGCCACCAGCTTGTTGGTGGCTTCCATCAATTCCGGCGAAGTGTACATGTGCGGGAACTCGTACTTCTCATACAAGCCCATCGACATGCACAGATCGTTCTGGCCAAGGAACAGAATGTCCACGCCGGGCACGGCCGCGATCTCATCGATGTTCTTGATGCAGTCCGCCGTTTCCACCTGCAGCGCGACGATGATGTTTTCATTGGCCTTGCCCACGTAGCCCAGCAGCCCTGCTTTGTTGGTGCTGCGCTGCGGGAAGTACACCGAACGCGTGCCCTGCATCGGATACCGGCAGCAGCTCACCGCTTCGCGCGCTTCCGCGGCGGTGTTGATGTAGGGCACCAGCACGCCATCGGCGCCGAGGTCGAGCGACTGTTGCATACCGCCGCGGTCATGATAGCCGGCCACGCGTACGAGGCTCTTGGCACCGCCGCTTGAAATGGCGCACAACATCGCCGAGAGCTTTTCAAAACCCATGGGGCCGTGCTGCGAATCCACCAGCAGCCAGTCGTAGCCGGTATGGGCGAGCTGTTCGGCCACGGTGGAGCTGTGTGAGTTTACAAACAGGCCCATCTTCGGTTGGCCTGCGCGCATCTGCGCTTTGAATTCCGCGCCGCTGAGGGCGACATTCGACATGGTGTGAGGATCCTCTTGGGGAAGTAAAATAAAAGCTGGCTAAAGAATAGACTACACGTTTAGAAGCCAGTTCGTAAACTCATTTTCGCCGTGGACGTCGGTGGGGCGCGTATCGCGGCTCTGATAACGCCACGTGAGCTTGGTGTGATCGACGCCCATCATGCGCAGAATTGAGGCGTTCACGTCGTGAATGTTCTTCGGCTGCTCGGCCGCGCGCAGTCCAAACTCGTCGGTGGCGCCTAACGCGCGGCCGCCTTGAATGCCCGCGCCCGCCATCCACATGCTGTTGCCGCAGGGGTGATGGTCGCGCCCGTTCGTGCCCTCCGCGAGCGGCGTGCGGCCGAACTCGGTGTTCCACACGACGAGCGTCGAATCGAGTAGTCCGCGCGCCTGCAGATCGGTGAGTAAGGCCGCCAGCGGGCCGTCGGACTTCTTCGACATCTTCACGTGCGAGCCCAGTAGATCGTTGTGCGCGTCGTCCGGATCGTCGCCCAGGTTCGTGCCAAAGAACAGTTGCACGCAACGTACGCCGCGCTCCACAAGCCGCCGCGCCAGTAAACACTTGCGGCCGAAATCCGCGGTGAGCGGCTCATCGAGTCCATACAGCTTGCGTGTCGCCTCGCTCTCCTGGCGAATGTCCGCCGCGTCCGGCGCTTCGGCCTGCATGCGGTATGCCAGCTCATACGAGCGCATGCGCGCATCGAGTGTCGTGTCTTCTTCGCGCGAGGCAAAGTGGCGGCGATTGAGGTCGCCAATCAGATCGAGCGTAGCCCGCTGCGCTTGCGGTGTCACGCCGGCCGGCGTCGACAAGTTCAATACCGGACTCTGCCCCGAGCGGAACACCGTGCCCTGATGCGTGGCGGGCAGAAAGCCAGATCCATACGCACCCGCACCCGACTTCATCGCGCCATCCGACATCACCACAAACGATGGCAGATTCCTGTTCTCCGACCCCAGCCCGTAGGAAAGCCACGAGCCCATCGACGGGCGGCCGGGAAATTGCGAGCCTGTGCAACTTGTGAACATCGCCGGCGCGTGATCGAACGCATCGCTGTAGCAGGAGCGCACCACGGCGAGCTTGTCGGCATGTTCGCTCAACCGCGGAAACAGCGCCGAAATCTCCAGCCCGTTGCGTCCGTGCTTTTTGAACTCTCACGGCGATCCGCGCATGATCGCCTTAAAGAAATCGATGCGCGACGTCTTCAGCCCCTGCGCAAAACTCGCCGGTACGGTCTGTCCCTACAGGCGCGCGAGCGTGGGTTTGGGATCCCACGTATCCACATGGCTCACGCGGCCGTGATTGAAGATGTAGATAACCCGCTCGGCGCGCGCGGCGGCGTCGTTCACCGCGCCCGGCAGCATCGAAGCCAACGCGAGGCCGCTGAAGCCGCGGCCGGCGCGGAAGAAAAACTCACGGCGGGAAGCAAGCAAGTCATTCATCGCAGCTACTCCACGTACAGAAACTCGTTGGTGTTGAACAACGCGCGCGCGAGCTCCACCGCCGCCGCGCTGCGCGAGCCGAGCGTGGCCGTCTGCGTATCGAGAAACGCGCGCACGCGCGCGGCTTCGGGTTCCGCCGGGTCGCGCCCGTACACATGCCGCCACGCCGCCGCCACCGGATCGGCCGCTTTCTCCATCAGCGCCGCCACTTCCTTGGCCCGCGCCAGCGTGAAAGCGCCATTAAGCAGCGACAGCGATTGCGGCGCGGTGGTGGACGATTCGCGGCGCGAGCAGCTCAGCACGCCTTCGGGCCGGTCAAACGTCTCAAGCAGCGGAATGCGGAAGTTGCGGCGCGAGATCATGTACACCGTGCGGCGGCGATGCTCGTCCGCGTTCTCCGTCTCCACCCAGGCATTGGCCAACGGTTGGCTCATGCCGTAGAGTTCTTCCTTATCGAGCGCCGGCACCACGGGCCGCCCGCCCATCTTGAGGTTCATCGCGCCGCTCGCTGCCAGCATCGCGTCGCGCACTTCTTCGGCCTCCAGTCGCCGCCGCGAGGAGTGCGAAAGCAGGGTATTGTCCGGGTCCGCCTCAAGCGCCTTTGGCGCCACCCTCGCCGCTTGCCGGTATGTCTCTGAAGTCATCAGCAAACGATGCATCGCCCTGATCGACCAGCCGCGCCCGGCGAACTCGGCCGCTAGCCAGTCCAGCAACTCCGGGTGCGACGGCGCGGCGGCACGCGTGCCAAAGTCCGAGGGAGTCGCCACGATCCCGCGCCCGAAGTGATATTGCCAGATGCGATTCACCATCACGCGCGCGGTGGGCGGATGTTGCGGCGAAGCAATCCACTCGGCGAGCCCCTTGCGCCGCAGCGTGGTGGCCGAGTCCGCCGGCGGCTCCGGAATGTCGCCGCCTCCCAGCGCGGTCAAGAAGCCGGGCCGCACTTCTTCGCCGATGGGATTGCCCTTCACCGGCAAATAGGTGCGTGGCGCTTCGCGGCCCACATCGGTCAACACGGGTGAGAACGGCCCGGGTAGGTAGGCCTTGTACATACCCACCAGCCGCCGCTCAATCTTGCGCAGTTGATCTGTCTCCGCTGGTGAGAGCTGTTTATACACATCGTCATCGCTCGGCTCCACTTGGCGCGCGTTGGCGTCGGTCAGCGCCTTCTGCTCCCGCGTCTTCAACTCGTCGGGCGTATGGATCGCCTCGGCCACTTCCTTGGGGAACTTCGCCAGCCGCTCTTCACGCAGCCGCGTGCGGTGCGGATCGAGCAGCGCCGCCAGTTGCGCGCCCGTTTCGTAGAGCTTGAACGTGCGGTTGTTCTCCGACAGGTCGTAGCTGCGCGCGTTGTTGTAGTGCAGAAACACCCTTGACTTCTGGAACGGCGCAAACACGGCCTGGAGCCGGAAGTAGTCGCGCTGCGGAATGGGATCGAACTTGTGATCGTGGCATCGCGCGCAACCCACGGTAAGGCCCAGGAACACGCTGGAGGTGGTGTCAACAAAATCGGTGAGCTGTTCCACGCGGTTGATATCTTCTACTTTGTAGAGCATGTCACGATTCGTGCCCACCGTAAAGTAGCCGGTACCCTGCGCGCTTTCCGGATCGCTGCCATACAATTCGTCGCCGGCGATCTGTTCCTTGATAAACCGGTCGTACGGCTTGTCGCTGTTGAACGACTTGATCACATAGTCGCGATAGCGCCACGCATAAAGAAGATATGGATCCTGCTCGAAGCCCGATGTATCGCCGTAGCGCACTAGATCCAGCCAGTGCTTGCCCCATCGCTCCCCGTAGCGCGGCGATTCCAGCAGCCGCTCGATGAGACGTGGCCACGCGTCGGCGCGCTGGTCTTGCACAAACTCTTCGATCTCAGCGCGCGTTGGCGGCAGTCCGTGCAGATCGAACGTGGCGCGGCGGATCAACGTGGCACGATCGGCAGCGGGAGCGGAGGGCAAGCCGCGTTCGGCAAGTTTGGAGCGAATAAAATTGTCGACGGGATTCGCGGCGGAACCCGCGGACGGTTCGGGCTTGCGAACGGTTTGAAACGCCCACCACGCAGGCGCATCGGTCTTGGCTGCCGAGGCGAGGCGGCCGAACCGGCGGGCCGCGGAGCACCGGCCAGCACCCAATCGGTAAGGGTCTTGGCTTCTCCGGCGGACAGCGCACCCGTAGGCGGCATCTTCACCTTGCCCGTGTACGCAATGGCCGCAATGAGCCGGTCCTTCACCGAACTCACCTCTGCCGTGGACCCCAGCAGTACCCCCGCCATCTGCATGCGCGCGTTGTGGCAGCCGTGGCAACGCTGCTCCAGAATCTTCACGGCCGCTGGCGCCAAATCCGCTGCGCTCAGGAAGCCGCCCGCTGCGGGCAGCAACAGCAAGATCCCTGCAACGTGCCACTTCATGGTGTGTCCGCCCATTCTAATAGATCTGTGCGCATGAGAAAAACGGCGGGCCAATAGGAAATAGGCGGCCGGTGTTGAACCGGACGCCCGTGATTCGAATTGCTTGGGTTTGTTAGTACCGGCGACGGCCACCACCGCCGCCACCGCGGTTACCGCCGCCGTGCTCTTGCTTCGGGCGCGCTTCGTTGACATTCATCGCGCGGCCGGAGAGTTCCTTGCCGTTCAAACCATTGATGGCGCGGTTGGCCTCTTCGTCGTCGTTCATTTCCACGAAGCCGAAACCGCGGGATTGCCCGGTTTCGCGATCCTTCACCACGCTGACACGATCTACGGTGCCGTAGGCTTCAAACGCCGCGCGGATGGAGTCCTCGGTCGCGCCGAAGCTCAGATTACCCACAAAGATGTTTTTCATTTTCAAATACTTTCTGGATCTGCAGACGTGAGATTCTGGGCAGGATCGGACACGGGCGGATGAACCGGACGATGTAGAAGATGCCTAAATATCAGCGGACATACAAACATCCAATATCATTATGCCACAAATATCCGGCCGGAGGGATGACAGAAGGGAAAAAGTTCTGGAACCTACTCTGCCAGTCCGGCTTTGCGAAGCGGCAGGCTAGGTGGCGGACAACGGCCCTGCTGTCGAGATAGGTGAATGGCCGCTTTCCGCTGCGAGGCCGCTCTCGACGGATCCAGGTCGATTGCAGTCGAATACCGGCCAAGCCGCTCCCGGCGATTGCGATCACGATCCCGGCTGAGCGCAGCCAGCGCCGGCCGTTGTGGCGCTCGAGCAGGAGCAAGCCGCCGGCGGCGCCGGCCACATGCAGGCCGGCAGTGGTGGTCAGGAATCCCGCTACATAGGTCGGCGTATCCGCGGTGTGCGGGATCTCGGCGCCGTGCGCCCAGCCGTGCGCTAGTCCGAACAATGCCGTCGCCAGTGCGGCGATCGGCATGGCCGGACGCCGGTCGAGGGCGATGGCAATTCCCAATGCGAAGAGCGAAAGCGCTATGACCGCCTCGGTCGCCGGAAAGGCAAAGTGGCACTGGGCGGCCAGGCTGCCAGCAGCCATGGCGCAAACGAAGGCCGCTGGTACGGTGATGATAGCCCTTCCCGCCATCTGCGCGCTCCAGGCGCCGACGGCCAGCATCGCCAGCATGTGATCGATCCCTGCGATCGGATGCATCCAGCCGCTTCCCGCAAAACCATGGGCGAATGCATGCTGTCCACCGAAGCTGACCCACAGCAGGATGACGATGCGGGCGGCGAGTGTTCTTGTGACTGCGCTCGTGAACATGGTGGGCGCCTCGACGGCTTGCCCGGCGCGTGGCCGCCCCGCCAGCCCCATGCGCGACGGCCTCACGCAGCCAAGGTGGCCGGCCTTGCCGATATTCTCGGACGATCGTTACCAACGCGATGATCGCCGGGATCATCGGGAACAGCGCCGTGTACATGCCCGAGAAATACTCGTAGCCGATGCCGTATTTGCGCATGGCCATGATCGGGAACGTCAGCACGTGGGCTGGCTCGCCGAGGATCATGCCGACGATCAGGAACCAGAAGATGAAGTTGCCGAACGGCTGGCGTTTCCAGAGGCTCCAAGCGGCGGTGAACCAGAAGATCGGTCCGATAAGCGCGATGACGACCATGAAGTCGTACTCCGTCCAGGGTACTCCGGTGATGCCGGAGACGGCCTTGGCGAAGCCGGTGATCGCCTCTCCACCGACGTGAAGGTAGAACATGGTGAGCAGTAGTAGGAACAGCGGCACCGCCCAGGCCGGGTCGGCCGGACGGCGCGCGGTCGTCAGCCGCCGGCCGGCCATGCCGCCGAGCATCGAGCCGCAGACGATCGCTACAGGTACCAGGCCGGCATTGCGGTACATGTTGACCGCATAGACTGCGACGAGTGGTGCGTCCTGAAGACGCGTTGTTCTAGCGGATGAAAGTCCCGACCGGGTAAGCAGCGCAGCGCCCGGAAGCAGACTCCAGCGGGGAGGATAAATCCGACCAAGCTGAGCGGAGTGTCGAAAGCCTTTTAAAGAGAAGGGAGCAAACCGGCGGGCCGCAACAATCAGTGAACGCAATAGCCTGGTCAAATTCTCAGCCGAAAGGTGTTTGGGAGGGCCGAGCCGCTCATTTCACGGCGAAGGCAACAGACAGCACC
>Ga0194122_10000527_pt1 | contig 55466 bp, 38 predicted proteins | sample TA2MahCa10mmetaG_FD_155487 | JGI IMG/M metagenome (GOLD analysis project Ga0194122, IMG submission 155487) | Freshwater microbial communities from Lake Tanganyika, Tanzania - TA2015021 Mahale Deep Cast 10m | ecosystem: Environmental > Aquatic > Freshwater > Lake | place: Tanzania: Lake... | reverse complement strand
CCCGAGTGGGGCGGACAATTCGTGCAGATGAAACTCGAGCAGGACGCGGTGTTCGACGGTCGCGGCGTGACTTACCTCGCCGGGCGCCAGACGGTGTGGCACCTGATTCGTTGAGTGTTTAGCAGGAAGTATGATGACGGACGCAGGGGGCGATGGGTCTCATCTCATTGACCTGCTGTCGTCTGCCACTCGGTCGGTCTTTTTTCGTCAAACAGGATCAACTTGCTGACCCCCGCGGAGCGCCCAGCCTCCAGATCGCGTTCGCTATCGCCGATCAACAAAGATTTCGTTGGATCTATCCCGAGATCGCTTATTGCTTTGAGAATCATCCCCGGGGCTGGTTTGCGGCACTCGCACCGTATCGAATACTTCGCGACGGCGCCCTGTGGGTGATGCGGACAGTGATACACGGCATCGATCTTGATGCCGTGAGTCGTTAGGACTTCCAGATACTTTTCGGTGAGTCGCAGATAGTCGTTTTCGGTGAACATGCCACGGGCGATTCCCGACTGATTGGTGACGATGACCAGCAGGTATCCATCGGCCATCAATCGATGGAGTAGCTCAAATATACCGGGGACAAAATGGAAATCTTCCCAGCGACCGACATAGCCGGAGTCAATATTGATCACGCCATCGCGATCAAGGAATGCCGCCTTGCGGAGCGGCGTTGACGAAAGCGTCTGAGTCACTTTGCAGGCGAGTGCAGCTTGGCCAGAATTTCGGTCGTCGATAAACCCTCCACCAGATCGAGAATCGCCACTCGACCGCCTGCGGCGATGACAGGTGCCGCTCCAGCGACGGCATCCGCCGAGTAGTCACCGCCCTTCACGAGCAGACTTGGCAAGGTGTCTCGGTAGAGTGCTTCAGGCGTGTTCTCACTGAACACGGTCAGGTAGTCGACGCATTCGAGCATCGCCAGCACAGTGAGACGATGGGCGAGCGAGTTGACGGGTCGCGTCGATCCTTTGAGGCGACGAACGGACTCGTCGTCGTTGACTGCCACGATCAAGAGGTCACCAAGCTCCCGCGCTCGCCTGAGGATATCGACATGCCCGGCATGCAGCACATCAAAGCAGCCATTGGTCATCACGACGGTTTTGCCTGACGCCTTGGCGGATGACACGATTTCCGCGAGTGATTGTCGAGCGACGACTTTACGCGCGGTATTAGCCGACGGGTTGCCATCACGCGCGCTGCGGATTTCCGCGACTGAGACGGTCGCTGTCCCTGACTTGCCGACGACCAGGCCAGCAGCAACGTTCGCCCATTCGACCGCTTGCCGAAGCGGCGTTCCTGCGCCAATGGCAGCGGCGAGGGTTGCAACCACGGTATCGCCGGCGCCCGTTACGTCGTATACCTCTCTCGCTCTGCTTGGCAGGTGAAGCGGCGCCGCGTTGCCTTCGAGGAGCGTCATCCCGCGTTCACCGCGCGTGATCAACAGTGCTTCGAGGCTAAGCTGTGCTCGCAAGTTGTGACCGCGCTCAATCATGATCGAATCACTCGAGCATTCACCGACGATCGCCTCGAATTCGGCAAGATTCGGTGTGATGAGGGTTGCACCCGAATAGCGCATGAAGTCAGTGCCCTTGGGATCAACCAAGACGGGCTGGCGTCGATCACGGGCAAGGCGGATCATCGCCGCGGTTTCCGGACCGAAGAATCCCTTCGCATAATCGGATAGGACGACAACATCGGAGTGTCCGAGGTTCTCGAGGATCAAACTTTTCTTGAGTTCTGCATCGACGCGGTGAAAGTCCCGTTCGAAATCGAGGCGCACCAATTGTTGTCGTCGGGACAAAACGCGTAACTTGCGGATGGTCGGTGTGCCGGGCACTCGCCGCAGCGTCCGCTCGATACCGCTTATCTCCAGCTGTTTTTCGAGTTCGGTGGCGGTTGCATCATCACCAACGAGGCCTACCAAGGTCGCTGTGGCGCCCAGCGCCGCGATATTCAAGGCGACATTGGCCGCACCGCCAAGTCGCATCTCCTCGGCGTCTATGCGAACGACCGGGACTGGTGCTTCGGGTGAGATTCGCGAGGCGGCTCCAATCCAGTAGACGTCCGCCATGACATCGCCCGCGACAAGTACTCGGGAGCGGGAAAAATCCGGCAAAGATGTGTTGCTCACTGGCGAGGGCCTCGAGGTACGAGTTCCAGGGCAATCTCGATCTCGGCACAGAGCGTATGGGCGAGGAAGATGTGCGCCTCCTGGATTCTTGCGGTGTCGTCGCTCGGCACAATCAGTGACAAGTCGCACAAGTCGCGAAGCAAACCGCCATCTCGTCCAAGCAATCCTATCCGAGTGATATTCAATTCACGTGCTGCCTTGAATGCCTCGATGACGTTCGGGGAGTTGCCAGACGTAGTGATGCCAATCAGGCAATCTCCGGGTTTGCCGAGCGCGCGGATTTGTCTCGCAAACACTTGATCGAAGTCGTAGTCGTTGCCTATGCAGGTGAGTGCCGAGGTATCGGTGGTCAGCGCGAGCGCTGCGAGGGGTCGTCTCTCAGCTCGGAGTCTGCCCGTGAGCTCCGCCGCGATATGCTGACAGTCGGCGGCAGAGCCTCCGTTTCCGCACAATAGAATTTTGGCGCCGCTACGCAGACACTCAGACAGCGTGATCGCCATCGTGGCGAGCTCGGATCTCAGTGGACGCAAGCGTTCGAACGTTGCGAGATGTGATGACAGGCTTTCGTCGAAAGTATCCATAGCCAACCTTGCGCACTTGGTCTTGGCCGCATTGTAGACCACCAAGACCCTTATCCTGACGGGGAGCAGATGTGAAGAGCTGGCATTGGGTAAAGTCGGTTGCCTATGGGCGACGGGCGATCTCCGGGGATGATTATCGGGACCATTGATCTGTATGCCACTTCGTTATCCGAATAGGTTCGCTTGGTTCATTACCGTATTGGTGATTGCCGGCCTCGCGCTCGTCGCCGGGCAACTTTTTTCCGTAAGTTCAACCGAGGCGACCTCGAACGCCGCGACCTCGAACGCAGATCGTCCGCGATTCCTCGGCAGCGCTCGCTGCGCCGAGTGCCACGCCTCGGAGCACGCGGCGTGGCAGGGCTCGCAGCATGCGCGCGCCATGCAGCACGCCACCGCTGCGACGGTCCTGGGTGATTTTGCCGACACGCGTTTTTCCTACGCCGGCGTGACCTCGCGATTTTTTCGTCGCGACGATCGATTCTTCGTGCGCACCGATGGGCCCGACGGTGAGCTTGCCGATTTCGAAATCAAATACACCTTCGGTGTCGAGCCGCTGCAGCAATACCTCATCAAGCTGCCGCGGGGCCGCCTGCAGGCGTTGTCGATCGCTTGGGATACGCGGCCGCGTAGTGCGGGCGGGCAGCGCTGGTTTCATCTTTATCCCGAGGATCTTGATCCGGCGGCGCGCATCGACCATCGCGACGAGCTGCACTGGACCAAGCCCGCGCAGAACTGGAATTTCATGTGTGCGGACTGCCACTCGACCGACGTCCGCAAGGGCTATGAGGCGACGAGCGACACGTTCGATACCACATGGTCCGATCTCGCGGTCGGTTGCGAGGCTTGTCATGGGCCGGGTTCAGGGCATGTCGCTACGCCCGCACGTCCTTATCAAAGAATTGTCGAGGGTCGTGCTGCCGCCGAAATGGCGGCCTGTGCCGCCTGTCACTCGCGGCGTGCGCAATACGCCGAGGGTGCGCGCGCCGGCGATCCGTTGATGGATCATTACCTGCCCGCAGTATTGGCCGAAGAGTTGTACCACCCGGACGGGCAGCAACAGGGCGAGGTATTTATCTGGGGCTCCTATATCCAGAGCCGCAAGCACGCGGCGGGCGTGACTTGCGGCGCCTGTCACGAACCGCACACCCAAAAATTGCGCTTGCCGGGTAATGCCGTCTGTACGCAATGCCACACGGCGACGACCTTCGATGCACCGGCGCATCATCGTCACGCGCCGGGCAGCGCCGCGACCGAGTGCGTCAGTTGCCACATGCGCGAGAACACCTACATGGTGATCGACCCGCGACGCGATCACGGCTTTCACGTGCCACGTCCCGATCTGTCGGCGAAACTCGGCACGCCCAATGCCTGCGCGGATTGTCACGCCGATCGCGATGCGAGCTGGGCGGCTGCAGCGCTCGCCCGCTGGCATGGGTCGGCGGCAGGCGAGCGCCCACATTTTGCTGAGGCTCTCGCGGCGGGGCGTCTTGGCACTGCCGGTGCCGTGGGTCAGCTGCGCGCGGTCATCGAGGACAAGACGCAGCCGCCGCTCGTGCGGGCGAGTGCGCTCGATTTGCTCGCCCGCTATCCGGGCGATCTCGTCGCCGAAACCATCCGTCGCTCGCTCAGCGATGCTGATCCGCAGGTGCGCTATCAGGCCTTGCGCGGCTTGCCGCCGGGGCCGCCCGGGCAGCTTGCGCGCTTGCTCTCGCCCTCGCTCGAGGATGCTGCGCGCGCCAATCGTCACGAAGCCGCGCGCCGGCTGACGCAGGCCCGGGTCGATCTGCCCGCGGCCGGGGCGGCGCCCGCGGCTGCGAAACTGACCGCCGAACTCGCCGATCTCGAGCGCAGCCTGCGCCACGATCTCAGCCGCGGCGAGGCCTGGGTCAATCTCGCCAACGTGCAGGCGGACCGCGGCGATCTCGTGGCTGCCGAAGCATCCTTGCGGTCGGCGATTCGTCTTGAGTCGAGTTTCATTCCGACGTGGGCAAATCTTGCGGATCTCTTGCGCAGCGCGGGTCGCGAGACCGAGGTGGAGTCCCTGCTGCGCGAGGCTTTGGCACAAAATAAAGGCGCGCCAGCGCTGCATGAGTCGCTCGGCTTGTCGCTGGTGCGACAGGGGCGCAAGGCGGCGGCGCTCCGCGAGTTCGCGGCGGCGTACGGCGCGGCACCCGAGATGCCGCGGTTTCGCTATGTCTACGCGCTTGCGTTGCACGACGCCGGGCGTGGTGCGGAGGCGCGGCGCCTGCTCGCGCAGGGTCTCGCGCTGCGCTTCGATCGTGACCTCGCCCTCGCGCTCGCCGCTTTCGCGCGCGAGGCCGGCGACTCTGACGCCAGCGCCAAAGTCCTCGCGCAGTGGCGCGCTGTCAATCCGGGTGACCCGGCTTTGCTCGGCGTGGCAGAGTAACGCCGATGCCGCCGCCGACCGATGCCGATTACATGCGTGAAGCCCTGACGCTGGCGCGCGCCGCCGCCGAGCGCGGCGAAGTGCCGGTCGGTGCACTCGTGGTGCGCGGCGAGACCGTGCTCGGCACGGGTGCCAATTGCCCGATTCATGCGCACGATCCGACCGCGCATGCCGAGATCGAGGCGCTGCGGGCGGCGGCGCGTCGCATCGGCGACTACCGGCTCAATGGGGCCACGCTCTATGTCACGCTCGAGCCCTGCATCATGTGCGCCGCAGCGCTCGTGCATGCGCGCGTGGCGCGCGTCGTCTTCGGCGCGTGGGATCCGAAGGCGGGTGGTGCGGGGAGCATTGCCGATATCTTCGCCATCCGTGAACTGAACCATCGCGTGGACGTTTTCGGCGGAGTGCTGGCCGAGGAGTGCGGTACTCTGCTGAGCGACTTCTTCCGCGCCCGCCGTTCATGAAAACCGTCCCCTCGCTCACCTCGGGCTCCATCCCCCGAGTGCTGTTCACTTTTGCGCTGCCGATTTTGCTCGGCAACGTGCTGCAGTCCATCAACGGTTCGATCAACGCGATCTGGATTGGAAAATTTTTGGGTGGCGCCGCCTTGACCGGTGCCAACAACGCCAACATCGTCATCTTCCTGCTGCTCGGTGCCGTATTCGGTATCACGATGGCGTCCACCATTCTGATCGCGCAGCACGTCGGCGCGCAGAAACTCGACGAGGCGAAGCGCGTCACGGGCACGAGCGCGACCTTCTTTCTCTCGCTGTCCGTGCTGGTTTCACTCGCCGGTTTCTTTGCCGCCCCGTCGATCCTGCGTTGGATGGGCACGCCCGCCGATGCACTGGAGTATGGCATCGCTTATCTGCGCGTGATGTTCGTGGCGCTGCCAGCGTCGTTCGCGTTTTTCTTTGTCAATGGCGCGTTGCGTGGCGCCGGGGATTCGAAGACGCCGTTTCGCTTTCTGCTGCTCGCCGTGCTGCTCGATATAGCGCTCAATCCTTTGTTCATCTTCGGCTTCGGTCCGCTGCCCGCGCTCGGCATCGCTGGCTCCGCGCTCGCCACACTGGTCGCCCAGTCACTCGCGTTGATTGCGCTGTTGCGACACGTCTATCGGGCGCGTAATCCGCTTGCCATTCACCGCGGCGAGGCGAAACTGCTGCGCATCGATTGGTCGATCCTGCGCGCGCTCGTGCTCAAGGGCATCCCGATGGGCTTGCAGATGATCGTCATCTCTTCGAGCATGGTGCTCTTCCTGCGTGTGGTGAATCGATTCGGTTCCGATACGGCCGCAGCGTTCGCGGCGGACATGCAGTTGTGGACCTATGTACAGATGCCGGCGCTCGCGCTCGGCGCAGCTGTTTCATCGATGGCCGCGCAGAACATCGGCGCCGGACAGTGGTCGCGTGTGGCCGATATCGCCAAATATGGGGTGTTGTTCAATCTGCTGCTCACCGGTCTGCCGGTGGCGCTGATCTATCTTGGCGAGGGCGTTGCCATCAGCGTGTTCCTGCCACCGGGCAGCCCCGCCATCGACATCGCCGTCCATGTGAACCACATCATTCTTTGGTCCTATCCGCTGTTCGGCATCTCGATGGTGTTGTCGGGCGTGGTACGGGCGGCGGGTGCGGTGATGGCGCCGCTTTTCATATTGCTGACCGCGCTGCTGATCGTGCGCACTCCGCTCGCCGAGTTCGGCTTTGCGCGTTGGGGTGCCGACGGCGTGTGGTGGAGCTTTACCATCTCCGCGATCGTCGCGGCACTGCTCTCCTCGGCGTATTACCTTGCCGGCTCCTGGCGTTCGGCAACGATGGGGTCGCGCGTTGCCGGCTGAGAGTCATCGTCGGGAAAACGCTTGCGCAGCAATTCGTGGTACTGCTGTACTCGATCGACCAAGGTCTTGGTTTCGAGGCCCCGGGCGTAGCCATTCTTGACCTGCAGGTACCAGAACTCTTCCGACAGCAGGGTGAGACGCTCGCGCACATCGAGCCAGGCGTCAATGTTGCCGCCCTGCCGAGCGGTGAGCACTCTCGCGTCCTCGAGATGCCCGTATCCCATGTTGTACGAAGCGAGCGCCATCCACATCCGGTCGGGCTCGCGGATACGCGCGGGCACTGTGGCATGCAAATCGCCGAGGTATCGGGCCCCTGCAAGGATGCTCTCGCGCGCATCGAAGACGTTCTGCACGCCGAGTGAACGCGCAGTGCGCGGCATCAGCATCATCAGGCCACGTGCACCAAAGGGCGAAACGGCCGCGGGATCCCACATCGATTCCTGGTAGCCCAGCGCCGCGAGCAATCGCCAGTCAATGCCGGTTTCCGCCGCTGCATCTTCGAAGTGCGGCCGCAGTTCGGGCAATTTGCTCTCGATGTCGGTGGCCAGCTGCTCGGCGCTGGCGCGCGGCAGCGCGGGACGACGAGTCAGCGTCTCGATTTCCAGAGTCGGTGGCGGTGCCCGCGCGCGAAACGTGGCGAGAAACGCATCCGCTTCGGCCAAGAGGTCGCGGCCATCGCGACGTACCATCCAATGCAGGGGCCGCAGCTGAGGCATCGCAAAGGCGACCTCGATGCTCGGGTGCAACTCGCGGGTCGCCGCAAACTCTCGGCCATCGATCAGGGCGACATCGGCACGATTCGAGGCAACGAGTTCCATCGGTTCGCGGCCGAGATTGCGGGGGATGACGGTGTGGCGCACTTTTGCCCGATCCGCCGGGGGCAACTGCTGCAGCCACTGCGAGGCCGTGCTGTCCTCCAATACGACAACGCGCAGCTTCGCGAGCTCGGCCAGCGTCTTCGGACGGCGACGCTCCTTGTCATGCACCCAGAACATGGGTGACGCGGAATAACTTTGCGAGGGCAGGGCGATGCGACGCCACTCGCCGCTCCAGCCGAGTTGGGCGGCTGCGATATCGGCGCGCCGCTCGGCGATGGCTCGTCGCAGGCCTTGCTGGTCCGGCTCGACGACGAGCACGAGACGCAGGCCAAGTTGATCCGCGAACTTTGCAGCCAACTCGTATTCCGGACCCTCGGGACCCTCTGCGCCGATGAAATAGGTGGTCGGCCCGTTGAGCGTGGCCACCCGCAGTTCGCCGCGCTGCCGGATTTCCTCAAGGGCACCCGTACCGAGGCCACAACCCGCCACGAACAACGCAATGCCCGCGAGGAGCATCATGGGGGCGAGGCAACCCCGGGTGAACCCGAAAGGGCTGCGGACTGTCCCGGCTCGAGTCATGTCGGGTAGAATACCTGGCTCCGGAGAGGTACCGAAGTGGTCATAACGGCGCCGACTCGAAATCGGATGGTCGGTTAATCCCGGCACGTGAGTTCGAATCTCACCCTCTCCGCCATTACCCCAACAAAAAAACCACGGGCGTAAGATTTTTACGCCGAGGCCCGCTCTCCTCAGCATGCGCATGACGGACATTCCTTTCTCGACTACGGACTGGTCCGCCGTCGATGAAACTTGCCACCCCGGGGAATCGGGCGAGGCGCGTTGGCGAACAAAGCAGTTCGGCGCCATTCGCGTTCGTCTCGTTCGGTATAGTCCGGGATATCTGGCCGACCACTGGTGTGCAAAAGGGCACATCTTGTTTTGCCTCGAAGGGGATCTGACAACCGCGCTGCAGGATGGTCGCGCCGTCGAACTGCAGGCTGGCATGAGTTATCAGGTGGCCGATGACACGATGCCGCACCGATCCTCGTCGAAGAGTGGTGCAACGCTCTTCATCGTGGATTGACGGATGACGTCAGCCAGCGGAAGAGATTGATCACGAAGAGACGATTATCGCGCGCATTCGGCGCATTGAAGCCGATCAGCGTCTGCGGGTCCTCTGGCGCCGTTTGGCTCGTGAACATGGCGGCTTCGGCGAACACCGCCACACGGCCCTTGCCATGCAAAAGCGTCGCGCCCTGCAGCAACCCACCCCCTGGTCTGCGGGGCGTATCAGCCAAAAACTCCCAAGCCCGCGAGGGCATCCACATCTCGTAGACGTCGCTGAGCACCATGAGCGGCTGCGCCGTCGGTGGTCCTTCGAAAGCGCTGCCGGTGAACGCAGCAATTTGCGCAACCGGTGGCTTGAGATCGGTGCCCGTGATGTGCTCGTGTCGTTTAAGCGAGCCCGCGTCGATATCGAACACATCGATGCTCGCCAAGTCGGAGCGCAGCGCGAAGCCGTTGACGAATCGAAATCCGAAGGCCTCAGCCAGCGTCGCGATCGCACCCGGAAAAGGAAAATGATCCGCGATCAGCAGTAGTGAACCGCCGTCTGCCACCCAATCGGCGAGCAGTGCGATTTCCGCCGCGGAGAAGGCCGCCTCGACGGGTTGCTGCCAGCGATCCACGTTCGAGACGTGCAGCGCATTAGCGATGACGACGACATCCGTGCTCTCCAGTACCTCGGGAGTCAGTGCCGACGTGGACGAACCGACCGTAAACGCCGATTTTTGAAGCAGCGTGACCAAGGGCGCGTAACGCCCCTCTGCCGTGTGGAAGTTGTGATGTCCGGCGTCGATCAATATTCGCGGAGCCCGTGACTCTGCCGCTGCCGATGGCGCTGCCGTAAATAGCAGCGAGATGACCAGTATCGACAAGAGCGGTATCGATCGAAGTGGAGCAGTGGTCAGCTTCGGCATCCGACGCGCGAGCAAATCTCCGGTCCGGTTCATAGCGCATCCAGTAGCGGCCCGAGGTGACGCTCATAACGTCGCCATCGACCCACACCATGACGGTTGATGGGACTGCGAACTTGTTGGGCGCTGGCCGTCGTCACGATGCGTGAAGTCGTATGGAATTCGAGGCAGGCGGGATGCCATGACAAGCCAAGGAAATTCAGCAGCCGCCGAATGACCTGCTCGGGACGCTCGACCATTTCCTCGTATTGGATCCGCATCACCGTGGTCTCCGGGAAGCAACGGGAGGCCGCCTCGAGCAGTCGATCATGCGTCGACAAATACCGACCAAGTTCAGCCAGATCATATGCGTACGGATGTCCGGTCGTGAATCGCTTCGAATAGCAGGAGAGTCCGAGGTCACGATTGTCGCGAAAGAGCACGATGATCTTGGCTGCAGGCAACGCTCGACGGATCTCACCAAGCACGAGTGAGTTGCCCAGAAACTTGTCGACGATCAGCGACCTCGTGGTCGCCGCCGTAGAAGCTAGCACACGGGATCTGTAGCCCTCGGCGATCGCCCGCACTTGCTCATTGTCCCGGGCGAGCCAACTCCGCGGATTCCCCAAGGCTTGCGGTGATGCCGCCATGATGGATTGCTCAAAGAAATCGCGCTCGCCGAGGCTCTGCACGGCAGGATGACTGGCCAGGATTTGCTCGAGCAGAGTCGAGCCGCAGCGGGGCGCGCCAACGATGAAAACGTGATTGGGTGGCGAGGGTAGTGGAGGTTGATCGGCGGGTGACGGCGGCGCGCCTCCCTCGATGCTGCTGCGCAGCTGCTCGAGTCGTTCCAGCGTCCGTGCTTCATCGTAGCCGTTGCCTCGTCGAATCAAGCCATTGGCTTCCCGCCAGCTGGCGAAGGCCTCGTCGGTGCGACCCAGTTCATCGAAGGCCTTGCCTCGAGCGAAGAGCAGTAATGCTGCACGCGGAGCCTCCGCAGGCACTGGAGTCTGCAATAGGCGAGTCAGTTCAGCGTCATCGGTTTCGTACCGGTGCAAGTCCGCGAGATTGAATTGCGCTTCGGTGAGGTCGGGTTTCAGCTCTAGCGCCTGTCGGTAGCATCCGAGCGCATCGGTGAACCGTCCGCAGTCGCGATAGGCATTGCCGAGGTTGTTGTGTGCTTCGGCGAAACCGAGAGAGATCGCGACCGCCTGCTCGAGCGCCTGCACGGCTTTGTCGCTGCTGCCGATTTGCAGCAGCGCGTGACCGAGGTTGTTCCACGCTTCAGCACAACGGGCGTCACGTCGGACGGCATCGGCATGGTGCGAGACGGCCTCCGACCAGCGATGCTGGCGGCCGGCCAGAGTACCGAGCGCGTCGTGAGCGCGGGCATGGTCCTCATCGAGGCGGATCGCCTCGTGCAGCGCTTGAGCGGCCAAATCCCAGTCCTGCATCTCGGTGGCGACGATGCCGAGCGCCGCCTGCGCCTCGACCAGTGTCGGAGCCGCTTGCACGGCCTCGCACAGGGCTTCGAACGCCAATGGCAATCGACCGTGTTCTACCGACAGCGCGGCCAGATCGCACAGTGCGCTGGCGAGGTTATGGCGGTAGTGGGGGCGGGGGTCCTGACGAATCGCCTTGCGCCAATGACCGACCGCTTCCTCGAGCGAGTTGCGGTGGTACGCGATGACAGCCCGGACGTGCCACCAATCCGAATGGGTGCCTTGCCGGCCTTCCAGCACCGCCTCGTCCAGCCTGCGGGCAGCCTCGATCACTCGGCCCGCAATCAGATCTGCCTCGATGTTGCGGAGGATCGTGTCGATTTCGGGCTGCGGAGTCACCGGTTCGGCCACCTGCGAGAATAACGCATGGTTATGACGCGTCCCGATTAATTCATTCGCATCGAAAAGCATCGGAGCGTAGTTTAGTGCGGGCACCGGGGTCGGCAATCCCGGAGGTGGCTGGCGTGAGGGGACGACACGGGGGTTCTGGGAGAGGAGCGGTTCTGCGGCATGGTGCCGCGTTTGGCGTCGTGCTTTGGTCGCTTTGGGCAGCATCTGTAGCGCTGGCTGCCGGCGGCCAGAGTCGGACGTTCGTGGTCAGTTTCTTTGCACAGCAGTTCACGAACTACCCGGGCGACTGCCCTGGCGGGGTGAACCCCGAAGACGAACGAGGTCAGATCGCCTTCGCCCTGCGGACCATGGGTTACTCGGGTGCCGAGGTCCGCTGCCTGATGGTCGGGTGGGATCAGGGCGGCGAGGGTGAACGCAAAGTCAACGAAATCCTCGAGCGCCGCGCCGTCATCAACGGTGAACCCGTGAATCCGATGACTCACCCCGAGGCCGTGCCCGATCCGCAGTTGAAGTTCGTCAATGCCAAGCAGTCCGTCGGCTTCGATCTCGACGGCAAACAATCCGCGGACGATTTCGTCGACATGATCACCGGCAAGCCGGGTATCGATAATCAATTGTTTCGCTCGCTCGGGTGCAACCAGAATTTCAGGGGCTCGTGGACGAGTCCGTCTGCCTACGGCGAGTGGGTGTGGGTGCAATTACGCGACTCGCAACCGGCTTGGCTCATGATGATCACCGACGCACCCTCCGGCAAGGCGGGCGAGGTGATCGTGCGAATCCAGCGCTCGTTCGATCACCTGCGCTCGAACATGGATGGATCGCCACGGTGGCACGCGACATATCGGGCTGATCCTGATCCGCGCTCGTTCAACGAATACCGGGGTTACCTGCGAGATGGGGAGCTGACGATCCCGCGGCAACCGCGTTTCAGTGTCCTCTGGAACGGGCTCAGCGCGCCGGTATTGAATCTCAGTCAGTTTCAGCTGCGTTTGCAGCAGGATTCACGCGGTCAATGGGATGGTTTGATCGGCGGCTTTCAACCGTGGCGGGAACTGTACTTTGCGTTCTCCCACAACGGGATCGTCGGTGACCGACCCGGCTTGTGGCACGCCATGAAAAAAGCGGCAGATGCCGACCCTGAGCCCGCGACTGGGCAAAATCTGGCGATTTCGGTGGCGTACCGATTCACCGCTATTCCTGCCTTCATCACTCCGTCCGGAGCATCGGTCAGAACGGCGATGCGCGAGGGATCGAAGCCATGAAGAAGCCCGCACGACGCGTGGTCGTCGCCGGCTTTGCAGTCGGCTTGATTGCCGTCGCTGCGTTTTTCTTTTGGCCGGAGTCGACGCCAAGCTCTGCCAGAGTTTTCCAGCCGCCTGAGGTCAAGGCATCACGATTGACACCTGAACAATACCGTCTGGCGATCACCGATGTGTTCGGGGCGCACATCGATCTCGGCGGGCGTCTCGAGCCCGTCATGCGCGAAGCGGGTTTACTTGTCGTCGGCGCTTCCAGCGTCAGTGTGACGGCTGCCGGCATGGAGCAGTTCGACGCGATGGCGGACGCGATTTCCGAGCAGGTCTTGATGCACGATGATAATCGCCGCGTCTTCCTCTCCTGTGCTCCTGCCAAATCGGATCAGCCTGATGATCGCTGCGCGAGCGAGTTTTTGGCACCGGTTGGTGAGCGACTTTTCCGTCGTCCGTTGACCGAGTGGGAATTGCGCAGCTTCGTCGCTGCTGCCGCCGCTGCCACAAAGGCGCTGGGGGATTTCCACGCGGGACTTTCGCTGAGCCTCTCGGCGATGCTGACCTCGCCGCAGTTCCTCTTCCGCATTCCCGTGATCGAAGAAGATCCGGATCGCTCGGGTGGTTACCGCCTTGACGCCTATTCGAGAGCCGCTCGCTTGAGCTTCTTTTTGTGGAACACCGGACCAGATGCCGAGTTGCTGCGTGCGGCCCGCGAGGGCGAGCTCGACAGCGACCGAGGTTTTCGACGGCAGGTCGACCGGATGATGGCCTCGCCGCGACTCGAGGAAGGGGTGCGCGCCTTCTTCCACGACATGCTGCGCTTCGATACGTTCGAAACCTTGAGCAAGGATCCTGCGCTCTTCCCGAAATTCAGTCGACGCGAAATGGCGGACGCCCAGGAGCAGACGCTGCGAACATTGGTTTACTTGCTGCTCGATCAACAACGCGACTACCGCGACGCGTTCACCACCAAAAAGACGTTTCTGACGCCGTCGTTGGCGGCAATTTATCAAGTGCCGCTGGCGCACCAAGGGCCGAATGGCGGAGTGGAATCATGGGAGCCTTTCGAGTTCCCGGCCGAGGATCCGCGCGCCGGAATCCTGAGCCATGCGAGTTTCACGGCCTTGCATTCGCCACCGGGCAGAACATCGCCGACCGATCGCGGCAAGGCGTTGCGCGAAGTTCTCATGTGTCAGACCGTTCCAGCACCACCACCCGATGTGCAATTCACGGTCGTCCAGAATACCGAGGATCCGATTCACAAGACGGTGCGTCAAAGATTGATCGCGCACTCGACCGTACCTTCCTGCGCCGGCTGTCATCGCATCATGGATCCGATGGGCCTCGCGCTCGAAAACTTTGATGGGGCGGGGGAGTTTCGTCTCGTGGAAAATGGTCAGCCCATCGATACGGCCGGCGATCTCGACGGCATGGAGTTTTCGAACTCGCTCGAACTCGCTCAAGTGGTTCGGGATAATCCGGCGATTCCGTCATGCCTCGTCAAGCGCATGACGACCTACGCATTCGGCCAGGACTTCACGCAGGATCAGCGTGTCTTTCTCAAGCAGATGCGCGTGAGGTTTCGCGAGAGCGGTTTCAAGATTCCGGAGTTGATGCGGACCATCGTGACGAGTCCCGAGTTTTTCCAGGCGGCTCCCGCGAGCGACCCCGTTTCGGTGGACGCTCTGACGGCTGCTGTCAGGTGAGGTGCAAATCGTGAACAAGACGCGTCGTGGCTTTTTGAGAGGCACGTTTGCAGGATCGGCAGTCGCTGTTAGCTTGCCCTTCCTCGATTGTTTCCTGAACGAGTCGGGAACGGCGCTGGCTGCTACCGGGAAATCATTGCCGAGCGTCTTTGGCAATTGGTTTCAGTACCTCGGGCTCAACCCCGGTCGGTGGGTGCCCGATCAGACTGGCAGCAACTATCGCAACAAAGTTGAACTCGCCATGTTCGACCCATGGAAAGAGCGGATCAATCTCATCAGCGGGGGTTACTACCATCTCGACGGTAGACCGGTGGAGACCCACAAGACTGGCGTGCAGATTGCCACGCTCGGCGGGATTCCGACCGGTAGAGAAAGCGGCGCGAGTCTCGATAGCGACATCGCCGACGTCATCGGTCGGCAAAGCCGTTTCCAGACGCTCGACGTGACTGGCACGGGTGGTCGTTTTGGTGTCAGCAAGCGCGCGGGCGCAGCGTACAAGCCCGTCGAGGCGTCGCCCGCGGCACTCTATCGACGCATCTTCGGCGCCGACTTCACGGACCCGAACGCAGCCGAATTCGTGCCTTCGACCAGAGCGCTTGCCAAGGCGAGCGTACTGTCTCAGGTATCGGATCAGCGCCGCGCGGTTTTGAAGACCGTGGGTGCGAGCGATCGTGCACGTCTCGATGAATACTTCACTTCGCTGCGTCAACTCGAGAAGCAGCTTGCGATGCAGCTCGAGCCACCCGAGCCACTGCCGGCGTGTGCGCCGCCGCCGAATATCGGTGAGGAGGCGGAGCCCGGCGGAGAGGTGACCGCCGTCGAGCGCAACATTGATCTGTTCACCTCGCTGCTGATCCATGCAGTGACTTGTGGTCAGACACGCGTATTCAACGTCACCATGAACACTCAAGGATGCCGCAAGGCGGGTTCGACTCAGAATTGGCACGGCTACACCCACGAAGAACCGATCGACGATGCCTTGGGTTATCAGCCCGAGACAACCTGGTTCATCATGTGGGCGAACCAACTGTTTACGAATTTCCTGCGCAAGCTCGAGACGACACCGGAGGGTGCGGGTTCCGTTCTCGATCGCATGCTTCTGTTGTGGCAGACGGATCATGGTTATGCGCGCACTCACACGATGGATAACGTCACCACGATGACCGTGGGTAACGCGGGGGGGTTGTTCCGCACGGGCCGTCACATTGCCCTCGCCGGTGATCCTGTTACGCGTGTCGGTTTGACGGTGCAACAGGGCTTCGGGGTGCGCACCGGTGCCTGGGGCAGCCAATCGAATCGTGCGACGCGGCCCATCACCGACATGTTGATCTGACCTGCGGGGAGGAGCCGTGATGTCCCGTGAACTGCGAATCCGTTTACTTGCGCCAGTCGTCGCGTTGATCGCGATCGTCGGTCTGTTTGCGGCCACCAGCGCTCAGGCGTTCTCCTGGTGGCCTTGGGGCAAGTCTGCGCAGGCGCAAACGACCTACGTGTTCTCGACGCCTCTTGGCATCACGCTGCAAGCAGTGGGGCGTGGGCAGGGTTGGGATCTCGGCAAGGAAACGGCGTCGATGGTCTACAGAGATGAAGTGGCCTTCGCCGATGACAAGGGCAAGACGTTGTATTTCCGCGAAGCGAACACCTCGCCGTGCAAGCAGGATTGCGACCCGCGGTTCAAGCCGGCGCAGCCGGCAGCCGGCAGCCAACCCATCGGTGATTGGACGATCGTGCGCGGTGCCGATGGCACCTCGCAGTGGGCATGGAAGGGACGGCTCGCGTACACCTTCGCGGAGGATGCAGATCCGGGCTCCGTATTTGGCAACAGTGCTGCGCGCTTCGGTGCCAAGCGTCGTGATGGATTTGGCAACATGGTGGGCGGTGGTCGGCGCGGTAGCGGCGTGCGCGGAGCGGGCGGGGACAAGCCAAAGATTGATGGCTGGGAGACGGCGCTGGTTCAACCCATGCGGGGAGGTCTGGTCACGCCGCCGGGCCTGAAGGTGGCCGAGGTGCTCGATGCCGCCGCGATCACGCTGGTCGATCATCGCGGCATGACGGTGTACGTTCATGACGGCGAGGACGAACCGTCGTTGTTGGAGGGAGACTTGGCCTCCGGCAAACGACGATTGCCGGTGACGGCACCGGCTGTCGCGATTGCGATCGGCGATTTCTCTGTTGTTGCCCGCGAAGACGGTCGCTCGCAATGGGCTTGGAAGGGCCGCCCTCTCTACACCTACTCGGGTGACAACCGTTCGGGCGATGCATACGGCACAGCGGGGCCATGGAGTGTTGCGGCAATCTATCGTCATTTTACGCCCGCCGGGGTGCGGACCGAGTTGACGGCGAGTCAGGGTCTCGTGCTTGCCACGCAGGCGGGCAAGACGCTCTACAAGCGTGACGGCCACATCTACCAATCGGGCGGTGGTCGTAGTCTGCATCGCGGGGCGCCGCAGCGACCGGCGGTAGGCCGAGATCTCGGCGTGAATGCCCGCTGTTTGCGCGACTGCGACAAGTGGTTGCCTTTTCTTGCGCCGAACGATGCGGTCGCGCGCGGTTATTGGGATGTCTACGTTCGACCCGATGGCAGGAAACAGTGGGCTTACCAAGGGTATGCGCTGTGGACCTTTGCCGATGACCAGCAACCAGGCGACATGCTCGGTCATGACAGCTATGACATGTTCTTCGCGATGAATCCGCAAACCAAAGTCGACGTCGGTACGCCGATGGATGGGGTCGCTACGCTGGTCTGGGCGGTTGCCTTTCCGTGACATCGACGGTAGCACCGATGGACAGAGCGGACTTCGCGAGGCGGGGACGCGCGGTTTTCATCGGTTCGGTCGGCAATCTCGTCGAGTGGTACGACTTCTACGCGTATGCGGCGTTTGCATTGTATTTCGCCCACCAGTTCTTTCCGGGCGACGATGTCGTGGTGCAGCAACTCAATGCCGCGTTGCTGTTTGCCTTCGGATTTCTGGTCAGACCACTCGGCAGCATCATCTTCGGACACATCGCCGATCGACGAGGTCGACGTACGGCATTGACACTCTCGGTCGCTCTCATGTGCTTCGGCTCGCTGATGATCGCCGTGACCCCGACGTACGGTTCCATCGGCGTCGCTGCGCCGATCATGCTTTTCGTCGCGCGTTTGCTGCAGGGCTTGAGCCTCGGTGGCGAGTACGGTGCGAGCGCAACCTACCTGAGCGAAGTCGCGCATCCCGATCATCGAGGCTTCTTTTCGAGCTTCCAGTATGTGACGCTGATCGGCGGACAGCTGTGTGCGGTGATGGTTCTGTTGCTCCTGCAGAAGATGTTTCTTACCGAAGAGCAACTGATGGATTGGGGTTGGAGAATTCCGTTCATCATCGGCGCGTTGCTGGCGGTCGTGGCTGCCTTGATGCGACGCAACCTGCACGAAACGGAGTCGTTCGTGGCGGCGAGAAGCGTCGAAAGAAAGGAAAGTTCGCTGCGCGCCTTGATGCGCTATCCGCGTGAGTTGCTGCTCGTCGTCGGCTTGACGATGGGTGGAACGGCGGCGTTTTACACCTACACCACCTACATGCAGAAGTACCTGAAGCTCACCGTGCAGTTGACCAGCGAGCAAACGACGCTGGTGACGGCAGGCTCTTTGCTGTTCGCGATGTTCCTGCAACCTCTCTACGGGGCGCTGTCGGATGTGATCGGACGCAAGTGGTTGTTGATCGGTTTCGGTGTGGCAGGAACCTTGTTGACGATTCCGCTGTTGACGGCGCTCCAGTCGGCTGCAAGTGCCATCGAGGCGTTTTTCCTGATCGCGCTCGCGTGGATCATCGTCTCGGGCTATACGTCGATCAATGCGGTGGTCAAAGCCGAGTTGTTTCCGACTACCGTGAGGGCGACGGGTGTCGCCTTGCCGTACGCGTTGACGGTGTCGCTGTTCGGCGGGACGGCCGAGCCGGTTGCATTGTGGTTCAAGTCGATTGGTCGCGAGGAGTGGTTCTACTATTACTTGACCATGTGTATTGCGACATCGCTTTTGGTATACGTGTTCATGCGGGACACGCGACGAGAGTCGGCGATGCATCGCCACGAATAACAGTCCGGGGAACAGGAGCGGAGGGAAACCATGAATAATTCAATCAAGATCGCCAGCGTCGCAGGAGCGGTTCGACAGATCGTCGGCACGCGACAGCGAGTGGGCATGGCTTGGGGAGGCAGTGCGATTACACTTGCGGCGACGATGGCTTTGGCGTCGCCGGCGGCTTTGGCTCAGGAGGCGGCAATTGCCGATTCGCTCGACGAGGTCGTCGTTACCGGCACGCGCATCGAGCGCGCCGGCTTCGAGGCACCGACGCCGTTGACGGTGATCGGCATCGAGGAGCTGAAAGCAGCGCCGGTCTCGAACCTGGCCGAGTTCGTCAACACGCTGCCGTCGGTCGTCGGTAGTGCAACGCCGCAAACCTCCAATACCAGTATCAGCGCAGGAACCGCGGGCGTGAATGCGCTCAACCTGCGCGGTCTTGGTACTGTTCGCACGCTGGTGTTGGTCGATGGTCAGCGTTCGGTCGGCTCCATCCTGACGGGCGTGGTCGACGTCAACAATATCCCGCAATCTTTGGTAGAGCGGGTGGAGATAGTCACCGGCGGTGCCTCGGCGGCCTATGGCTCCGATGCTGTCTCGGGCGTCGTCAACTTCATTCTCGACAAGGACTACACCGGCTTCAAGGGCGAGTTCGATGCCAACGAGTCGGGCGAGGGTGACAACCAGTCCGTGCGTGGCTCTTTGACCTTCGGCACTCCGTTCGCGGGTGACCGCGGTCACTTCATCGCGAACATCGAGGCGATCGATGATGACGGCATCATGTCGGTACCCCGTGACTGGAACCAGGACGGGTGGTACACCATTCCGAACCCGACGTACACGGCAACCAATGGGCAACCCGAGTACCTCGTCACGCCGAATGCGGCCTTGATGCAGGCGTCGGCCGGTGGCTTGATCACCAACACCGCTCTGCGTGGCACAGCGTTCGGTGCAGGCGGCGTACCATTTCAGTTCAACTATGGTGCTTTCAAGCCGGCCGCTTCTGCGGCGACGCCCCAGTCGGCGGGCCCTTGGATGGTCGGTGGTGGCTGGCGGGACAACCAATTCAACAGCGCTCAATCTTTAAAAGCCGAAGAAAAGCGCAACGGTGCTTTCGCACGGGTGAGTTTCGATCTGACCGAGAACACGACAGCCTTTCTGCAGGCGTCGCGCAACAACACCAAGACTACCAACATCACCGGCTACCAATTCAATCAAGCCAACGTCGTGATCCGCTCGGACAACGCTTTCATACCGGCTTCGGTCAGGACGGCGCTGCAAGCGAACAACATCGCAAGCTTTACCATGGGTACGATGAACGCCGATCTGCCGCTGCGCTTGGCCGCCAACGACCGCACGGTGCAGCGTTTCGTGGCGGGTCTTGATGGCAAGGTCAGTCTGTTCGGTTCCGATTGGCGCTGGAATGCCTATTACCAGCAGGGCGAATCCGAGTCACTCGAAATGGCGCAGGACATCACTAACAACGCTCGCTTGGCGCTTGCGCAAGACGCCGTTTTCCGTCCGGGCACTACGCAGATCGTTTGTCGATCGACGTTGACCGACCCGGGTAATGGCTGCGTGCCTTTGAATCGCCTGGGCGTCGGCGTGGCAAGCAAGGAAGCGTTGGCTTATGTTTTGGGAAACCCGCAGCGTGAGCAGACGCTCGAACAGCGCGTGGCCGCTGTTTCGATCAACGGCGAGCCGTTTTCGGTCTCCGCCGGTCCCGTCTCCCTCGCCACAGGTGTCGAGTGGCGTGAGGAAGAGGTCAGCGGCTTCGTCGATCCCATCTATCGCTCGGGTTGGTTCGTCGGCAACTACCTGCCGAACTTCGGCACGTACGATGTGAAGGAAGCCTTTCTCGAAACGGTGGTGCCGCTCGCTGCCGGCAAACCGATGGCTGAAGCGCTCGATCTGAACGCGGCTGTGCGTCACACTGACTACAGCACGTCGGGTGCGGTGACGACGTGGAAAGCGGGTCTCACGTATTCGCCGAATGACGATCTTCGCTTCCGGCTCACGCGCTCGCGTGACATTCGCGCACCCAACCTCGGCGAGTTGTTTGCGGCCGGCACATCGAACACCAACAACGTGCTCGATCCCTTCAACAACAACGCCAATACGCAATACCGTGGTGTCAACCGGGGTAACCCCAACTTGTTGCCGGAAGAGGCGGACCAGTGGGGCTTCGGCGTGGTGATGCAGCCCTCGGCGCTGCCCGGATTCAATGCCTCGATCGATTACTACGAGATCGACCTTGTTGGTGCGATCGGCTCGCTGCCGGCGCAGGAGATCGTCGATCGTTGCTTCGAGGGTAATCAGGTCTACTGCGCAGCGATCATTCGCGGCGTGGCGGCCGGCGGCACGAATATCATCACGGAGATTGCGATCTCTCCGTTCAATCTGGCCGAGCGCATCAATCGCGGTGTTGACCTCGAGTTGAGCTACCAGACCGCCGTGCAGGGTCTCGGTGGCAGGGACGGTAATCTGCAGTTGCGAGGTCTCGTCACGCACTACCTCGAGAACTATCAGGACGACGGTATTGTTAGGCCGACGAACTCGGTGGGCAGCAATAGTGGTGATGGTCCGCCCGACTATATTTACCGCCTCTCCATGCGCTACAAGTCTGGTCCGTACGCGATGACGCTGATCGGTCGTGGCGTCAGTTCGGGTGTGTACAACACCGCTTGGGTGGAGTGTACGACCGGGTGTCCGGCATCGACCACGTTCAACCGCACCATCAACGACAACAGCATCGATGGGCAGTTCGTGGTCGACGCGAACTTCACCTACACCTGGGATCGTGCGGATGAATCGTCCTACGAGTTCTTCCTGAACATCCGCAATCTCCTTGATGAGGACCCGCCGATCGTCGCGCCGGGTCCCGCGGGTAGTGCTTACGGCACGCCGGCTACCAATCCGACGCTGTACGACCAGTTGGGTCGCAACTTCCGAGTCGGGGTGCGGTTCAAGCTCTGAAACCTGCGACCGCGTGCGAAGCGTCAATGCTTCGCACGCGGTTTTCTCGAGGGTCGCATGTCGGTTCGTGGAAAAATCATCGCCTTGGTGCTCGTCATGCTGGCCGCGTCACCAGCGACGCTGTCCCTCGAGGTACCGAAGACGCTCCGCTACGAAGTGGAGCCGGGTTGGCCAAAACTTCCACTGCCAAACAAATGGGTCATAGGCGAGATCGGCGGACTCTTCGTCGATGCCGAAGGTCTCGTTTGGATCATCAATCGACCGCGCACGCTGAACATGCGCGAGTTGAGTGCTTCGCGCGACCCGCCCGCCTCGCGCTGCTGCATCCCCGCGCCGCCCGTGATCGCCTTCGATCGAGCAGGCAACGTCGTGCATGCATGGGGAGGCCCGGGTGAGGGCTACGATTGGCCATCCGTGGAGCATGGCATCACCGTTGATCATCGCGGGCATGTCTGGATCGGCGGCAGCTCGACGCGCGTCACGACTGAGGGACTCAAGCCCGACGGAATGGTCCTCAAGTTCACTCGTGAAGGAAAATTCCTGATGCAGATTGGCCGTGCCGGCGGCAAGCGCGACAGTCGCGACACGAGTCATTTGTTCGGCGCCGCGGCGATCGCGGTGGACCCGAAGACCAATGAGGCCTACATCGCCGATGGCTACGGCAACCATCGTGTGATCGTGTTCGACGCCGACACCGGTGCGTACAAGCGCATGTGGGGCGCCTACGGAAAGCCGCCGACGGATGACGAGGTGCCGCGCTATTCACCCAACAACACGATATCGCACCAATTCCGGAACGTGCATTGCATCGCAGTTTCGCGAGATTCGTTGGTCTATGTCTGCGATCGCGACAACAATCGCATGCAGATCTTCAAGGCGGATGGGACATTCCTCGTCGAGCATCGCATTGGCACCGAGACATTGCCGCCGGGCGCTGTGGGAGACATCAGTTTTTGGCCGGATGCAGCCCAGACCCTCATTGCCGTCACCGACATCGGCAACTTCCAGATACGGATCCTGCGTCGCAGCGATGCCGTCGAAATCCATCGCTTCGGCGAGTACGGTCCTTGGGCTGGTCAGCTGAAGCAGGTGCATCAGGCGGCCTTCGATTCCGATGGCCATATCTATGCAGCGGAGTCTGCGGGTAAACGAATCCAGAAATTCCGATTGGTGACGGCAGACTGATGAGTTTTCATCTTTTCAAGTTTCGGCGCCTGTGCCACGCAGGCGTCGCAAGTCTCATCGCGCTGACCTGGTGCTCGACGTCCGCTTCATCAATGAATTCTTCGGTGGAACGCGGTCGTTACCTTGCGATCGCCGGCAACTGCGTGGCTTGTCACACCAAACCCGGCGGCAAGGCGTATGCGGGCGGGCTCAAGTTCGACACGCCATTTGGCGTGCTGTATTCAACCAACGTCACGCCTGATCGGGCGACCGGGATCGGCAACTGGTCCCTGGCGCAGTTTACTGCTGCCCTGCGGTCCGGAACTCGTCCCGACGGCGAGCACCTTTACCCTGTTTTTCCGTATACGGCCTACACCAAACTGAATGATGCCGATGTGACAGCTCTGTACGCCTACTTCAGGAGTCTTACGCCGGTCTCGCAGCGACCGCCCTCGAACGAGATGCGTTTTCCTTTTGCCGAGCGACGCTTGCTCGGACCATGGAAATCCTTGTTTCTCCAGCAATCTCGTTTCGTCCAGCGAATCGATCGGAGCGCAGAGTGGAATCGTGGTGCGTACCTGGTCGAGGCACTCGGGCACTGCAGTGCCTGTCACAGCCCGCGTAACGCCTTGGGCGCCGAGGATGATGATCTTTCGATGACCGGCGGCGTGCATTCGCACACTGACGGCGATGGTCGAACGCGGCAATGGGCTGCGACGAATTTGACCAACAGTCCGAGTGGCTTGGCGGCGTGGACGGTGGATGACCTCACGGGATATCTGCACCGCGGTATCAGCCAGCGCGCCGCGGTGTTCGGTCCGATGAATGAGGTCGTCGCGAGTCTTCGTCAGTTGCCGAGCGGTGATGTCCGGGCCATCGCGGTGTATTTGAAATCGCTGCCTGCCAATCAGCAGAAAGTGAAGTCGGGCACGCTCGATGTCGATACGATGAGCGAAGGACGGATTCTCTACAACATCCACTGCGGTACCTGTCACCAGCCCGAGGGGACCGGGGGCGAGGATACCGGACCACCGCTGGCCGGTGGCGCCGTCGTCAATGCGCCACAGCCGGAGTCTCTCCTCAACGTCATTCTGCGTGGACCCGATCGACCGGAGGTGGCGCCATCGGCCGAATGGCAAAAGCGGCGATGGAAAATGATGGAAGCCTTCGGCGACAAGTTGGGTGATGATGAAGTGGCCGCCATCGCGACCTACGTCCGGAATACTTGGGGTCACGTTGGTACTCCGGTGAGCGAAGAGGCGGTCGCGCGTCAGCGTTGAATGGTCAAGCAGGATCGTAATCAGCGGTAATCAAACCATGCGGCTTCGATACATCGAAATGTTTCAGGCGATGTTGCAGGCGGAGTCCGTGACGGGCGCTGCGCGTCTGCTGAGTATTTCGCAACCTGCTGCGACCAAGCTTTTGCAGCAAGCCGAGAGACAACTTGGGTATCCGCTGTTCATTCGCGTGATGGGGCGCGTGCGTTTGACGCGTGAGGGCGAAGTACTGCGACCCAAGATCGAGCGGATCGCCGACGAGCTCGCAGAGCTGCAGCAATTGGCTGTCAATCTCAAACCAAGCGACGCCGAGATGCTGCGGGTGGTCAGCACTCCGACTTTGGCCAATACCCTTATTCCGAACGTCGTCACGCGGATGCGCAAGACTTTTCGCAAGGTGGAGATCAACCTCTTCACGCAGCATACCCGCGAGATGCTCAATTCCCTCTTGCTGCACGAGTGTGATGTCGGTCTGACGTTGCAGCAGATCGAGCATCCACGCGTCCGGTGTCAGCTGCTTTCGGAAGGTCAGGTAATGGTTATCGCACCGACAGGTCATTGGACGGCCAGTGATTTGGCACGCCCGATCGCGATGTCGTCCCTCGCCGGTGCGCGGGTGGTCGGTCTGACCCTGCAAGATGATCTCGGTCGAAAGATCAACACCCGGCTGCGAGGTTTGTCACCGCCCGTCAAAGTTTCGACCTGGGTGCAAACCTATCAGGTGGCGCGTTCGTTGGTCGCATCGGGGCAGGGTATCGCCATGGTCGATCCATTCACTGCAGGTGCCCCCACCGAAACATCCATTCAGAGCAGAGTGTTGGAGCCGATGATTCCGGTCTCGCTTTACGCGGTGCACCGTATCGATTCGCCGCGGACGACATTGCAGTCTGCTTTTCTCGAAAACGTACGTGACGTGGCCGGGCAGATTCTGTCGACCGAACCCTAGGAGAGAACCACCATGATGAAGACGCTGGCAAAATTGGGATTGATGGCGGCCGCCGGCCTCACCATCCTCTTCCCCTCGGCAGCAGTCGAGGCGGCGGACTTGACGGCCTATGACGTGATCATTCGTGATGGTCGCGTGCTCGATGGCACCGGGATGCCCTGGCGCAAGGCGGACATCGGCATTGCGGGTGATCGGATCTTCACCGTCGGGCATATTCCGCGAGACGTCAAAGCTGCGCGTGTCATTGACGCGGCGGGCAAGTACGTTACTCCCGGTTTCATCGACGCGCATTCGCACTCGGTGCCGGGTCTCTCCACGGCGCCCTTGGCGGGCGCCGTGCCGATTCTCTACCAGGGAATCACCACGGTGTTGATCAATCCGGATGGCGGCGGACCAGCGGACTTGGCGCCCTTGCTCTCGGCGATCGAGAAACACACCCCGGGCGTCAACGTCATTCCCACCATCGGACACAATGGCGTACGCACCGCCGTGGTGGGGCGAGACGATCGCGCGCCGACGCCTGCTGAACTGCAGCGCATGAAAGATTTCGTTCGCAAGGCAATGGATGAGGGCGCTTTCGGCTTCTCGAGTGGACCCTTCTATATCCCGGGCAATTATTCGAAAACTGATGAGTTGGTCGAGCTTGCCAAGGTGTCGGCTGCTTACCCGGGCGCCTTCCACACGAGCCACATCCGCGATGAGGCGAGCTACGATGTCGGCGTCATCAATGCCACCAAAGAATTGATCGAGGTTTCGCGACAAGCGAAGTTGCCCGGCATTGTCACGCATATCAAGACCTTGGGGCCGAGCGTGTGGGGCAAGTCCAAGGATGTCATCGAGGTGATCAATGCAGCGCGAGCCGAAGGACTGGAGATCTGGGCTGACCAATACGCGTATGCCGCATCAGGCTCCGGCCTGCAGCCTTCGCTTGTTCCGGGTTGGGCTCAAGCGGGTGGTCAGGCGGAGATGGCCAAGCGCTTGAAAGATCCGGAGCAACGCGCGCAAATCCGCAAGGAGATGGTCGACAACATGGAGCGACGTGGTGGCGCGAATGCGATGCTGATTCGCAGTTTCCCTCCCGATCCGTCGCTGCAAGGCAAACGTTTGGATGAGATCGCCCGCATGAAGTTGCAGGATCCCGTCGATACGGCGATCGACATGCTCATCCAGGGTGGTGCGCCGATCGTGTCGTTCAACATGAACGAGAAGGATGTCGAAGCCTTCATGAAGCAGCCGTGGACCATGACCTGCACCGACGGCGGTCTGTCCGAATTTGGCTCGGGCGAGGAACATCCGCGCGCCTACGGGGCGTTCCCGCGCAAGATCCGTCGTTATGTCTTTGAGCGCAACGTGATCTCGCTTGAGCAGGCGATTCACTCCTCGACCGGTTTGACGGCGACAGTGCTTGGCGTGCGCGATCGTGGTTTCCTGCGTGAAGGCGCTTATGCCGACGTGCTTGTGTTCGATGCCGAAAAGTTCCGCGACGTGGCCACCTACGAAGCTCCCGATGCGTACTCGGAAGGGGTGGACTATTTGCTCGTCAACGGCAAGCTGGCGATCGATGGAGGCAAGGTGACCTCCGCGCGGCACGGTCGCGTGCTGCGTCGGGGTCGGTGAGTCGGACAGGCCCGAATGTCAGGCAGAGGTCCCGAATGGTCCGGACGGGTTCGCAACGAACTCGGCAAGGCGATACTCGGCAAGACCGAGATCATCGAGCGGTTGCAGATTGCGCTGCTCGTCGGCGGGCACGTCCTGCTCGAGGGCATGCCCGGCCTCGCCAAGACGCTGTTGATCAAGTCTTTGGGAAAAGTATTGGAGCTCAAGTTCGAGCGTATTCAGTTCACGCCCGATTTGTTGCCGAGCGACGTGGTCGGCACGATGATCTACATGCCGAGCACCGGTACGTTCAGTCCGCACCTTGGGCCCGTGTTCGCCAACCTCGTCCTCGCTGACGAGATCAATCGATCGCCCGCCAAGGTTCAAAGTGCATTGTTGGAAGCGATGGGTGAGCGACAAGTGACGATTGGTGGAAAGACCCATCCATTGCCGGACCCGTTCTTCGTCATGGCAACGCAGAATCCGCTCGAACAAGAAGGCACTTATCCCTTGCCCGAAGCGCAGTCCGATCGCTTCCTGTTCAAGCTCGTTCTCGGTTATCCCGGTGTGGACGAAGAACTTGAGATGCTGCATCGATGGGGCGACGTGTCGAGATCACCCAGGCTGACCGCCGTGTCGAGCGGCGTGGAGTTGATCGAACATCGGGGAGACGTCGACTCGATTCACGTCGCGCCGACCATCGAACGATACATCGTCGATCTGGTTCAACGCAGTCGCGAACTGGCGAGTGGGGATTCCGAATTGCGCCGACTCGACTATGGTTCCTCGCCGCGCGGCACGTTGGCCCTGTTCCAGGCGTCGCGGGCTCTCGCGTGGCTGAGAGGTATGGATCACGTCGTCCCGGCGATCGTGCAAGAGTTGTTGCCAGACGTGCTGCGTCATCGAATCTCGCTCACCTATGAGTCGCAGGCCTCGGGCTTGACCGTCGAGAAAGTCATTTCGGAGATCATCGACTCCGTCGCCATCCCCTGACTGGCGTGCACCGGTGAGCGAGTCCGTCAATCACTTGCTCGATGCCAAAACGCGAGAGGCGCTGCAACGCCTGATGTGGCGTCTGCGGGGGCGTCGGGCGGTCTCCACGGCCACCGGTACCGAGCGATCGATCTTCCGCGGCCGCGGCATGGAGTTCGATCAGGTCGTCAGGTACGCCTTTGGTGACGACATTCGTGATGTCGACTGGAATGTCACGGCGAGGCTCGGCGATCTCCATCGCAAGTGCTTCGTCGAAGAGCGCGAAGTAGTCGTGTTCATCGTTTTTCACGACGATCCGGCCTTGCAGTTCGGGAGCGGTGAGCGCAGCAAGCGTGAGGTGGCGGTCGACCTCGTCTGTTACGCCCTGTTGCTGGCGGCCACGAAACGCGAACGCGTGGGACTGCTGCACCGCAGCGGCGCGACCGCGCATCGCTTGCAACCGACTCGCGACCGCCGGCGAATCCTCGCCGAGATTCTGCGGCTGCTGCAGTCGGTCCCGCCCGATCTGCGTCAACCCTGCGAGCAGTGTCGTCATCCGACTGTAGTTCCGGGCATTCCGCGCGGCGCGCTGGTGTTGTGGTTCGCCGAGATTCCCGACGGCGTTCCGTCACCGCAGTGGCGCTCCTGGACCCGTCACTATGACCTGCGAGTGTTGCGCGTGGAGGATGATTGGGAGCGGCAGATGCCACGCGCACTCAAGACGCGAATTTTCGATCCGATCGCCGACCGGATCTTGAAGCTCACGCGCGATGCCGAAACGGTGGCTGCGCATGCGCAGTGGCGGGCGGAGCGGGAGCGGCGATGGGTGACCTGGTGGCCGGACTCGCGGCGGCGACATGTCATGTCCGTCACCGACGATCCCCTCGGTCAATTCATCCGAATGCTGAAGACGGGTGAGAAGCGTCGATGAACTCTTATCTCGATTTTCAGTTTTTGCCGGCGTTGCTCGGCTTGCTACTCATCCCGTTCGCGATCGTCATTCGCTTCATGTTTGGTCGTGCGCGAGTCGGTGTCATTCCCTACGCCACGTCCTGGCGCAAGTCGGAGCACGGCGCAGGCACGGCAAGTGTCGCCGTTTGGTGGTATCTCTCGGTGATCTTGCTGGTGATGGCCTTGGCTGAACCGGTACGAGTCACCGAGTCGACCGTGACCCGGTCGATCGGTGCGGATGTCGTCATTGCGATCGACGTGTCGACCTCGATGTTGGCGGAGGATCTTTCGTCCGAGTCAGCGCCGCGAGATCGGCTTGCCGTGCTGAAGCCGGCGTTGATCGAGTTCATCAAGAGCGATTCAATCGGTCGAGTGGGTCTCGTCCTGTTCGCCGGACGCGCATATACCCTGGTTCCGTTGTCGGCGGATCAATCCTGGTTGCAAAGTCAGCTTCAGACGCTCGAGATCGGTGATATTGAAGATGGTACCGCCATAGGCGACGGCTTGGGCTTGGCGGTCACTCGATTTGCAATCAGTGAGCCTGCCGATCGTGCACGCATGATCATGTTGCTCACCGATGGCTCCAACACCAGCGGCATGATGACGCCGCCGCAAGCCGCCGCGATCGCGAAAAAGTTTTCCATTCCCATCCACTCGGTCGCCATGGGTCGGGACGGTTATGTCCCGTACCCGGTGATCAACGCTGAGGGACGCCGCATCGGCTCGCGTCAGCAACCCTCGTCGGTCGATCGCAGCACACTGATGATGATCGCCACCGAGACCGGTGGTTCGCATCAGGATGCTGCGACCGGCGAGCAGCTCGAGCTCGCGCTGCGCCAGATCTCCTCGCGACTCGCGGTCGTGACGAAGGCGGAGAAGATCCTTGCGCGCCATGCCTTGTCACACTGGTTGATGTTGGCTGCGTGCCTGACTTTGGTCTGTCTTCTGGTGCAGCTCCATCGAGAGGGCGCCTGGGAGAGCCGACAGGGCATGAAGATACTCGACGGCCATGTTCAGGGTGGACGTTTCAGAGCGGAATCCGTGATCCCCGGGTTGCAACGAGCGCCTGTATTTTTGATCGGCGGTCTGTCGGGTGTTCTGCTTGCACTGTGGATTGCACCCTCCGGCTCGGCTGACAAGGACCCGCCGGGCCGACAGGTACTGATCGCGATGGACCTGTCGCGAAGCATGGACATCGTCGATGAGTACGGCGCCTCGCGAGCCGATCTTGCCAGCCGTTTGGCTTCCCGCCTGCTCGGCGAATTGCCGGCCGAGACCGCAGCGGGTGTGCTTGTTTTTGCAGGCTCGGCGCATCTTGTGGCGCCGATCACGCGCGAGCGGGTGCTTGCCGGGCGCGCCTTGAATTCTTTTGGATCGACGCACGTACCGTCGCAAGGCAGCAGCTATCTCGAGCTCCTCAAGGCGGCGAGCGCTGCCTTCGATCCAACGGTCGACGAGAAGGTCTTGGTGCTGCTGTCCGACGGGGAGGCCAACCCGCAGGACTGGGCTGGATCCATCGGTAGTCTGCGGACCAATGGAATTCGCGTGGTTGCAGTGGGCTTCGGTGAAGAGAAGACCTCGCCCGTTCCCGATGCTGCAGGCGGCTGGTTGCGTGATCCGCGCGGACTTTTCGTCTACGCGAAACCGCAACCGGAGAATATGCGTCGGCTCGCGACGGCGACTGGGGGCGTGTTGATCCGCTCGCGCGAGAACGCGACTTTGCTGCGGGAGCTCCTGCGAGCTGTCCTCGGTGAGACGACGAGCGATACGCGTCGGTCTGCGGATGTCTTGTCGGCCGCGGATGGTCGACGTTTGCTGTTGTCGCTCGTCCTCGTGGTGTTGTTGTTCGCCGCCTGGCGTGAGGTTCCGGCGCGAGTGCGGCTGGCGGCCCTCGGTTCACGCTCGGCTCAGCTCATCGCCGCGAGCGGTCTCGTGATCGGCCTTCTGTCGATGCCTGTCGTGGCACAGTTCGCGCGCCCGCTGCAGACCATCCAGTCTGCCGAGGAGCGCGATGCGCTGAATGAGGTGAACGCGGTTGTTCGCAGGATACTCGCGCGGACTGACGTAACGGCGCAGGATTATCGGACGCTGGCACTCGCGGCTGCCAACTATGGCGCGATTCATCGTTTGCACGCGCATCCGATTTCCGAAGGCGTTCTTCGCGACGGTTTGCTCGCCGTGCAGCGTGGCAGACAACTCGATCCGCGAGGTTCCGACTGGGAACGGCTCGAGCGGCAACTGCAACGTCTGCTCGAACCGCCTCCGCCGGTGGTCGCCGATGATGGTGAAGTCGATCCGGCCAACGAACCGTTGGAGGGCAAACTTGCCATGGACTCGGGTGGTGTGCCGGAGCCCGCACCTGCCGAGAGTCCGGCGAGTGCGGACGCGTCGGTCGCCGATGACGTGACGAGTCCGGGTGGCGGAGCAGCCGACGAGTTCGGCGCGGCCGAGTGGCGTGATGCGAGTGTCGCCGTTCCTCTATATTTGCTGCGAGAAGTCGAACGCGGCGATTCATTTGCGGAGTTGTTTCGCCAGATGCAGGGTCGCAGCGGCGGTCGCGAGATCGTCACTGCCAAGCCTTCGCAGGGCTGGTGACGCGATGCGGGCTTGGTCTTTCAGGCTGCTTTTGCAAGGGCTCGCTTGCGGCGCGCTAGCGTTGAGCGCAGCGTCTGCGATGGCCGAGCCCGCGGCGGCGGTGCCCGCTGCAGACGGCGCTTTCGTCTTGCCCGATCGACCTGTATGGGCGGGAGAGGTATTCGAGTTGAGCTTGCAGTGGCGTGTCGATCGCTCGGCGTTTCGTGCTTTGCAAGGCGAGCTGACGTGGAGTTCTGAGCCGCTGGCCGCCGAGGCTTGGGCGAAACCCGTGCTCACGGATCTGCCTCTGCAGAATCGCAGCGTCATTACTTTCGAGCGGGCGGTGATGGCCCCGCAAGCCGGGCGTATCGGTCTGGAGCCGGCGAGTTTGGGATTTCTGATGCAGACCGGCACTGTCTCCAACGGTGATTACACTCGAGCCGTACTCGAGCCGATACAGGTGCGAAGCCAGTCGGCAACCTTGACGGTGCGTGACTTGCCTGCAGCGCCAGTCGGTTTTCGCGGTGCGGTCGGGCAGTTTCGACTCACCTCCAGCATCGATCGTGTTCAGGTGAAAACCGGGGAGTTGGTGACTTGGACGCTCGCGCTGGCCGGACGAGGAAATTGGCCGATGCTCGCCGCATTGCCGGTGCGAGCCCTGCCTCCGGGTTTGCAGTTGCGTGATACCGAGCGCGCCGACGAGAGGATTCTCGGTGAGTTCGAGCGCACGCGCCGCGAATCTTTGAGTTTCATTGTGAGCGAGCCGGGCACCTATCGCATGCCGGCAGTGGAGTTGCCGATTTTCGATCCGAAAATCGGTCGATACCGCACTCTCGTGGCGCCGGCAGTGACCCTGGAGGCGACTGGCGAGTCAACGACCGCTGCCGGTATCGAGGCGGAATTGCTCGATGACGGGATCGAAGTGATCAAACCTTTGAGCGGCATCTTGCGGGCGATGGCGCCGCTTCCATCGACTCGATTCGATCGATGGACGATCATCGGCGTGCTGATCGTGCTGCTGACTTGGTTCTGCTTGGCGTGTTGGCGCGCTTGGCAACTCGATCCTGATCGAAACGTGCGAGCGGCGCATCGACGACTTGCGCGCACGACGCGTCGTTTGACACGGATCGCCACCGATATGCCCCTCGCGGATGCGGTCTCGCGCGAATTGCGGCATTGGCAGCAGGCCGTGGCTGATCGTTGGCGGGTATCGGGCCGTACGCCGTCCGCGGCGGACTTCGTCGGCCGTGATCCCTGGCATTCCCTATGGGTCGAGTGCGATGCCGCACTCTACGGACCGAGGGGCAAGATTCCGGCAGACTGGCCAACCAGTGCCGCTCGTGCCGTTGCGCAGCTCGCTGCGCCGCCGCCATTCGCGTGGCGACGTGTCATGCAGGTGTCATCCTGGTGGCCGCGCTCGCTTGCCTGCTTCCTCTTGCTGGCATGTGGTGGTCTCTTCTGCAGCACCGAGTTGCCGGCCCAGACCGCCATCGAGAGCGCGCTCGAACAAGTCGAGCGGGAACCCCTCGACGTCATTGCGCGATACAACCTGGCGATCGCCCTCGAGGCGGAGGGTCGCTTGCCGGAGGCTGCCGTTCACAGCGGCATCGTTTGGTGGCAAGAGCCGCGCTTCGATGCGGGAGCACGGCTGTGGTCGCGGCTTCGCTCACAAGCCGGGTTGCTGTCGGGGGTCGAGGGCGGAATGCCGGAACCGGTGGGCGCAGCGGCTCGGCTGAAATCCGTCTGGCCACCCGGAGTCTGGCAGCGCCTACACCTCGCCGCAGGGCTCATGGTCATCATGCTCGCATTGCTGCTGTTGGCGAGCGCATACCTGCGTCATCTGCGCCCGGCATTGCGGGCGACAGCGGTCGGGTTCGGGGTCGCGCTGCTCGGGTTCGCGCTGACTTTTGCGGTGACTGCGACCTCACGCGGGCTGCTCGATCCCGAGGCCGTGGTTGTGCATCGGCAGTCCATACTGCGCGAGCTGCCCGTGGAGAATCGGCTCGATGAGGGTGATTGGGCATTGCCGGGCGCCATTGCCATTGTCGATCGACGATTCTTGAACTGGGTCGAGGTTCGCTTGCCCGATGGTCGTGGCGGTTGGGTGAGGGCAGACTCGGTCATCGCCGTCTGGGGAGCGAGATAACCTCAGGCTATGGGTCGACGAGTTTTTCGATTGGAGCCAATAAGGCGCCGCGGAAAATAATTCGTCCGCGAGATTTCACCAAAAACGAGAGGAATGGCGCTTGAGCGTCCCAATGACCAAACTGGCAAGTGACCCCGCCAACGATCGCTGGGGCCCTCCCTACCTGCTGTACCTCGGCAACGCCAAGGATCGACTGAGCATCAAGACGGCCCGCGGCCTGGCTTTTTGGCGCCCAGAGTGGTGCGTCGCGCAGTACGTGGGTCCGAACTGCGCCGAGAAGCTCGACTTGCCCGTGATGGATTTCAAGGCTGCCAAAGCAGCGGGTGTCGACACCATGGTGCTCGGCGTTGCCAATGCAGGCGGCGTGATGGGCGATGACATCCGAGCCGATGTCATTCAGGCTCTGCGAGCCGGCTTGAACGTCGCTTCGGGTCTGCATCAAAGATTATCTTCCGATGCACAGATCGAGACGGTCGCGCGCGAGTGTGGTCGCGAGCTCTTCGATGCGCGCTTTTTTCCGCATTCGATTCCGGTCGGTAACGGCAAACCCCGCGCCGGGCTGCGAATGTTGACCGTCGGTACGGATTGCTCGGTCGGCAAGATGTACACGACGCTTGCGATGGAGCGCGAGATGCGCGCTCGCGGAATCAAGGCGGATTTTCGCGCCACCGGCCAGACCGGCATCCTCATCGCCGGTGCCGGCGTGCCCATCGACGCTTTGGTCGCCGATTTCATCTCCGGCGGCGCCGAGTGGGTATCACCCGCGCGTGATGACGGCGGCTGGGATCTGATCGAAGGGCAGGGTTCGCTCTTTCACCCCTCGTTCGCTGGCGTCTCGCTGGGGTTGCTGCATGGCTCGCAACCGGACGTCATCGTGATGTGTCACGAGGCCGGTCGACAACAGATGCGCGGATTGCCGCATTACTCCTTGCCCTCGTTGCAGGATTGCATCGAGGCAAATCTGACCGCAGCGCGTCTCACCAATCCGAAAGTGGCAATCGCGGGTGTGGCCCTCAACACCTCGCTGATGTCGGTCGAAGCGGGTATCGAGTTGTGCAAGAACATCGAGCGCGAGCTCGGGTTGCCCTGTGAGGATCCCGTCACCATGGGCACTGCGAGGATCGTCGATCGGATGCTGGAATGCGTCGCCAAGTAACGGTTGGGATAGAGTCATGGCCACTTGAGCGGCCGTTTCGAATATCGCGGGGCGTGAAGACCGCAGCCGATGTGGTGATCGTCGAAATCACCGCTGGTTCGGTCACCGGAAGAGGTGAATGTGTTCCTTACCCTCGCTACGGCGAGAGTGTCGATTCGGTGGCTGCGCAGATCCGCTCGATATCATCATCGCTCGAGCAGGGTGCGAGTCGCATCGATTGTCGCAACTTGCTCTCCGCGGGTGCCGCCCTCAACGCCATTGACTGCGCGTTGTGGGATCTCGAGGCGCGTGCGTCGGGGCAGAGCGTCGATCGGATGCTGAATCTGCCTAGACCCACCACGCTGACGACCGCTCTGACGGTGGGCCTCGATACGCCCGAACAGATGGGCATCGCCGCCGCGAGGCTGGCGGCGGCGCCGGTTATCAAGGTGAAGGTCGATGGTCACGCACCGGAACGGCAACTTCAGGCCGTGCACGCGGCGGCGCCGAATGCGCGCTTGATCGTCGATGCCAATGAGGGTTGGAGCATCGAGATACTGACCGAGTTGAATTCCTTTCTCGAAGACATCGGCGCCGTCCTGATCGAGCAGCCATTGCCGGTCGGCAAAGATGACGTGCTGGAAGGATTTCGTTCCGCGGTGCCGCTCTGTGCCGATGAAGCGTGTCACACCGTCGATGATCTGCCTCGCCTCTCGACCCGTTACCAAGCCGTCAACATCAAGTTGGACAAGACGGGCGGGTTGACGGGTGCGGTTGATTTGCTGGCAGCAGCGCGTCGCAACAACATGGTCGTCATGACCGGTTGCATGGTGTGCACGTCGCTTGCCATTGCGCCCGCGTGGTTGGTTGCGGCGGCCTCGGATTTCATTGACCTCGATGGTCCGCTGATGTTGCGTACCGACCGCGAGGGAGGAGTGCGAGGTGATGCCGGGCAGTTGACCGCGCCGGAGCGTTTTCTATGGGGTTGCTGACAACGCCGGAGGGCAGGGCGTGACGATCACTCTCGACATGGTGCAAACGCTGGCAGCGGGAGTGCTCGCTCTGTTTCTGGGCTTTCAATTGGTTGATCGGCTCTCGCCCTTGCGTCGATGCAACATTCCTGCGCCGGTCGTTGGCGGGCTGATCTTCGCCATCATCGTGCTGGTGTTGCGACAGCAGGATGTCGCCACCATCAGTTTCGATACCACTTTGCAGACGCCGTTGATGAATGCGTTCTTCACGGCGATCGGCTTCAGCGCCAGTTTGAGTCTGCTGCGTGCAGGCAGTGGGCAAGCCCTGATCTTTCTCGCTCTGGCAGCCTTTTTGGCGGTGGTGCAGGGTTTGATCGGTATCTTCTCGGCAGTCCTGTTCGATCAGTCGCCCTTGCTCGGCCTGCTGATCGGGCCGGCAGCACTCGCGGGTGGACCCGCTACTGCGTTGGCGTTCTCGCCGCAATTCGCGGCTGCCGGAGTACCTTCTGCGGAGACCGTGGCGATTGCTGCGGCGATGTCGGGCATCGTGCTGGGTGGACTCGTCGGCGGACCGGTCGCAACGAGGTTGCTGGAGAGGAACGCCTTGCGTGCCCGCTCGACGCTCGCCGAAACCCTGCCGTCCGAACAGAGTCCTGCGGGGCCAGCCGAACCACCGATCGCACCACCGGGTGACGAAGAAGCAAGTGCGCGCCTTTCTTTGAAGGCGCTCGCCGTCATTCTGGTTGCGATGGGCATCGGCTCGTGGCTCAGCGCACTCGTGCGGGATGCCGGAGTGACGCTGCCCGGCTACGTCGGTGCGATGATCGTGGGCGCCATGATCCGCAATCTGGATGACTTCACGGGTCTGATTGGCATTCCGCAAAACATTATCGAGAAAGTCGGCGTCGTGTCGCTTACGCTGTTCCTTGCTGTCGCCTTGATGAACGTCAAATTGTGGGAGTTGACTGCGGTGGCCTGGCCGTTGCTCGTGAACCTTGCCTTGCAAGTTGTCGTGATAACGCTCTTTTGCTGGACGGTTGTCTTCCGCGCCATGGGTCGGGACTATGATGCTGCGGTCATGAGTGGTGGATTCACGGGATTCATGCTCGGTACCACCGCCAACGCCATGGCGGTGATGCGAACCATCGTCGAGAAGTTCGGACCCGCACCCCGGGCATTTTTGGTGGCTCCCATCGTGGGCGCGTTTTTCATTGACTTCACGAACGCCATCGTCATCACCACATTCCTGAATCTGCTGGGGTAGCCGAATTGAAACCGCACTTCTGGCCGGATAGCCTCGTGGGGCGCAATGGGTCACGTCACGACATCGTCACGCCGGCGCTGATTCTCGACCTTGATGCAGCCGAGAAAAATTTTCGCGTGTTGCTCGGCAGCTTGCGAGCTCGCGGGCTCGGACTTCGCGTGAACGTGAAGACCCACAAGTGCTTGGCGCTCGCCCGCTGGCAGATGCGCCTCGGCGCGACCGGGGTTTGCTGCGCCACGCTCGGCGAGGCCGCTGTCATGGTCTATGGCGGTATCAGCGGAGTGCTGATTGCGACACCGATGACGACACCTCGGAAGATCGCTGAGGTCATTCGGCTGGCCGGCGTGTCGGAGCTGCTGCTGGCTGTGGATCATCCGGACAACGTCGCCGCATTGTCGAAAGCCGCTGCAGCTGCCGGCGTGACGATCGGTATTCTGGTCGATGTCGACCCGGGTAGCCGACGAACTGGTGTGGCCTCGGACGATGCCGCCGTGGCACTCGTGAAGCAGGTGGCCGAATCCGCCGGGCTGCGCTATCGCGGTTTGCAGTGCTACGCCGGATTCATCCAGCACATCGAGAACCTCGTCGAGCGTCGCGAAAAAAATACGCAACTAACTGCTCGATTGCGGCAATTGGTGGAGCGCCTGGGAGCCATGGAGCTCGCGCCCGAGATCATCTCGGGTGGAGGCACCGGGACCTTCGATCTTGATGCGATGGCCGCAGTGTTCACAGAGAGCCAAGCCGGATCGTTCATGTTCATGGACGTGCAGTACGAGGACGTTTGGACCAAGGACGGTTTGGTCCCGCCGTTCGAACCGGCCATGTTCGTGCAAACGGCGGTTCACAGTGCTTCACATGCGGGCGTCGTGACGACCGACGCCGGCAGCAAACGCTTCGCGACCGATGGTGGTCGAGTCATCGTGCAAACGCCTCTGCCCGTGCCGGTGGAGTACAAATTTCACGGCGACGAGCACGGCAAGATTTTCTTTGCCGATGGTAAAAATCACCTCACCGTTGGCGATCGAGTGGAGTGTCGCTTGCCGCACTGCGATCCAACCATCAACCTCTATGATCGGATTCACTGCGTACGCGGCGATACCCTGATCGATGTTTGGTCGATCGACGCGCGCGGAATCTGAGTCGGCCACGCTGGTTTGCCGACCGGCGGGGACCACCTGATCAATCTTTGTCGCGAGCTCTATCGCGGTGCCGTCTCGGTCGGATAAAGCAGGAATGGCGCGCGACGTTCGCGCCAGGCCTGCTCGCTGCGGCGCCAACCGTCGGCGATCGCCGCGGTCGATTCCCCGAGGCGTACTCTCCGAACCACATCGCGACCGAACAAGCCGGCAACCCGCTCGATCTCGAAATCCACGGGGTGTGACTGGTACAGCGCCGACAACAACTCGAGACCGAGTCGCACGGGTCGCATCGTGCCGCGATCCGTGACGATGATGGACACGCCGTGACAGGTCTCGCCGGAAAATTTCCCGCTGCGCGGCATGAAACTCACAGGGTAAAAACGCAACCCCGGCAGATTTCGCGCATTGAGGCTCGCGGCGAGTCGACTGGCGTCGATCCACGGCGCGCCGATCCACTGGAAGGGCGTGTCGGTGCCACGGCCGACCGAGATATTCGCCCCTTCGATGGTCGCCACGCCGGGATAGAGGGTCGCTGCCTGCAGATTTCGCAAATTGGGCGACGGGTCGATCCAAGTCAGTCCGGTCTCGTCGAACCAACTGCGCCGATCCCATCCCTGGACAGGCACCACCGTCAAGTCGACCCTGATCGCGTTTTCCGCGTTGAAAAGCCGGGCTAATTCGCCGATCGTCAGGCCGTGTCGCACCGGCATCGGCCGGTACGCCGTGAACGACAACTCATCGGCTTCGAGGTCAGGCCCCTCGATGATGGAGCCCGTAATCGGATTGACCCTGTCGAGCACGACCACCGCGACGCCGTGCTCGCGCGCGGCCTCCATCACGTACGCCATGGTCGTTGCATACGTGTACAAGCGCGCACCGGCGTCCTGCAAGTCGACCACCAAGACGTCGATGTTCCGCATCATCGCCGCCGTGGGTCGTCGGCTCTCCCCGTAAAGCGAGTGAATGGCAAGGCCCGTTCGAGCATCGATCGACGAAGCCACCTTTTCGTCGAGTTCGCCGCGTAGACCGTGCTCCGGGCTGAACAGGGCCACCAGCGTGAAGTTCCGGGAAGCGGTGAAGAGGTCGATGGTGGAGCGCCCATCGAGCGAGCGGCCTGTGTGATTGGTCAAAAGCCCTACGCGCTTGCCCCGCAATAAATCGAATTCGCGTGCCTGCAAGACGTCGATGCCATTGCGCACGACACCGCCTGTGCCGAGCAATGTGGTTGGCGCCGCCGCTGCAACGGGTGACGATGGCCGAGGCTGCAGACGCGTTCCTGTCTCTTCCGGAAGATCGGTCAAGCTGGCCGCCACCATCGTCGCGATCTTGGCACGCAGTCGTGTTGCGTCACCCGCGCCCGCCGGATGCACCCGGTTGGTCAGAAGGATGATGTAAGTCTTGCTCGCCGGATCGATCCAGATCGACGTTCCCGTGAAACCCGTATGACCGAAAGACCCGAGCGGAAACAGATCACCGCGATTCGCCGAGTACTGACTGTCGATATCCCAGCCCAGCCCACGTTGTACGGCGAGCGTGATCGGCGTTGCCCGCCTGGTCATCCGCTCCACACCGAGCGGCGACAAAAGACGGTGCCCGTCCAATTCCCCGCGTCGCAAGATCATGCGCGCATAGCGAGCGAGATCCAGGGCGGTGGCGAACAAGCCCGCATGCCCTGCGACCCCTGCCATGCGCCGGGCGGTCGGATCGTGGACGATACCCCGCAGCATGAACTGATCGGCTCCCGCGCAAGGCCAACCGTAGGCCGTACAACGCTGCGTCGGCGCGATGCGGGGTGCATCTCTCTGTGGCGTGTAACCGGCGTCGCGCATCCGCAGGGGTTCGAGTATCCGTTCCGTGACGAACTGCTGTAGCGGTTGACCGCTGATCCTGCTGACGAGCTCACCAAGCAGGATGAAGCCGATATCGCTGTACACGAAACGCTCGCCTGCAGCAGCTTGTGGTGTCTCGGCGTAGGCGCGCTTGAGGGCCTCCTCGTAGCCAAGCCAATCCGCCTCGAGATCGAGGCTAGGGCGAAGCCCTGAGGTGTGGGTCAGTAATTGTTGAACGGTGATGCTCTCTTTGCCGGCCTGCGCAAACTCCGGCAAGTGGGTGGCAACACGATCGGTGAGTTGCAGGCGCCCCTCTTCGACAAGGATCATCACGCTTGTTGCGGTGGCGACTACCTTGGTCAATGACGCCAAGTCGAAGACCGTATCGAGCGTCATGGGCTGTTCCGCCGGTTCCTTGGCGCGCAAACCGTACGCCTTGCGGTAGAGCACGCGGTCGCCGCGGCCCACCCACAGCACGGCACCTGGCACCTCTCCCGCTGCGATGGACTGCGCAACCGCCGCGTCGATACGCTGCCAGGTATCGCCGCCGCGAGTTGGCGTCGGCGTGGCCGCAGTGGCCACCGACAGTGTCCACAAACCGATTGCCAGCAACACCGCGGCAAAACTTGACCGGAAAAACATGGGCAGCAACCCCCTCGCAGTGATCACGAACAACAACCTTCCGAGGCCGATGGCCGCTTCGGTTTCGATCGTATCGCAAGCTCAAGTCGACGGTGTCAATGTCGTCGCCGCGGCCAAACGTGCGAGGTTTGCACCATCCGTTAGCCGGATAACGCGGTTTCGGCACCAAGACGGTGCACGATCTTCAGCGTAAATAATTTGCCTTGGATTTGCGTTTCAAAACCTCGGGTCGCCTGGTTATACTTGGGCACTCAGAATAATTCCAAAGCCCCTCTGGAGACCTCAGATGCCTTACTTCAAAAACTCATCTCGAGTGGCGGGCTTTGTAGCCGCCGCGATTTTTGCCAGTACCGCCGCTGCCCAATCCGACACCGACCTCGAAGAGGTGGTAGTCACCGGGTCGCGACTCGTCGTCAACCCGCTCGACTCGGCCCAGCCGGTTCAAATCATCACGGCAGAGCAGCTCGAACTCCGCGGCATCACCTCGGCGGGCGATGCTCTCGAAACCGTACCGGCTCTTATTGCCTCCAACAACGTTGAGCAGACCGCGCGCGATGGCCTCGCGGGTCGCGTGTCCCTCAACCTGCGCAACATGGGCGTCAACCGGACCTTGGTGCTCGTCAACGGTCGTCGCCACGTCGCCGGAATCCCCGGCAGCTCGGCGGTAGACATCACCTCCATTCCCTCCGGACTCATCGAACGAGTCGATGTGCTGACCGGCGGCGCCGCCGCCGTTTACGGATCGGATGCGGTAACGGGCGTCGTCAATTTCGTCACCAAAACCGATTTCGTGGGCACGGAAGTCGACGCGCAAGTCGGCAGCTCCTTCGACGGCGATGCCGGGCGATTCTTCGGTTCACTCGTGCACGGGTTCGACTTTGCCGACGGCCGCGGCAACGTGGCGTTCGCGCTGCAGACCGAAAAGCGCCAGCTGCTGTTCCAGGGCGACCGTCAGTCCACCCGGGCAAACGGAATCTGGACTCGAGATCAGAACCCCGCCCTGCGATACCAGACCGGCGATCCGCTGCCCCCTGGCATATCCGCCAATACCGCGCTCGGCCAGACGATTTTGCGGGGCGGCGCGCCGCGCTATGCCAATACGCCGCAATCCTTGCTCGACCGTGCGCGCAGTGCGCCCGCCCGTGCTTTCGGATCCAACCAAGTCTTCTCGGGATCTGCGGTTCCCGGCTTGATCGGTCTTGATTTGACCCGTTTCGGCTATGCCGATCCGGCAGGTTTTTTCTCGACTGTCCACGACACCGACCGCAACGGGGTCGATGACTGCCGGCAAAGCTTCAACGGCCGACAGGGATACGGCTGCTGGATCGTCGATCCGGCCACCGGTCAGGTCAGACCGTTCAAGGACGGTATCTATCTCGGCACCTTCAATCAGCAGGGCGGTGACGGCGCGGCACAGCAGTTCGATGAGACGTCGATGACGCCGGACGCGGTCAACTCCGTGATCAACGTGTTCGCGAATCTCGAACTCTCCGAGACCACCCGCGTGTACGGCGAACTCAAATATGTCGATGCCCGCGCGCGCGAGTACAACCCCTACAACTCCTTCGATGACTCCATTCCGATCTCGCTCGACAACCCGTTTATCCCGGCTGCCTTGCGAGCGATCGTCAACGCGGAAATCGCGGCGGATCCCTCGGTGCGGAACACAGCGCAATTCGTCGTCGGTCGCGACCACGTCGACATCTTCGACCCGCTGATCTACAACCAGCGCGAGACGATGCGCGTGGTGGCGGGCGTCGAGGGCACCCTCGGCGAGCAATGGCGGTATGACGTCTCGCTCAACTACGGTCGCTCCGATGCGCTCTATCGCTCATCGATGCGCTTGGAGGATCGCTTCTTCTCGGCGGTGGATGCCGTCATCGATCCGGCGACCGGCAAACCGACCTGCCGCATCAATCTCAACCCCAACTCTCGGGCACCGATCTCCGCCCTCACGCCGGGGTGGGACCTCTTCACGCGGCCCACGCTGCGTTCCATCAATACGTTCAATCCTGCCGACAAGTCCTGCCAGCCGGTGAACGTGTTTGCCTACCAGCCCGAGAATCGCGGTACCAACGAGTTCCTCAACTACATCCGTCAAGATGAAAGTCGCATCGAGCAGACGGTCGCACAGGCCGTGTTGTCGGGCGACAGCAGTGCCTGGTTCCAACTGCCCGCCGGACCGATCGCTGCGGCCTTCGGTGCCGAGTGGCGGCAGGAAAAGAGCCGATTCATCAACGATCCCTTCGCGGTGGCCGGCTACGGCTTCCAGTTCGCGAAGGACTCCAATGTCCGCGGTAAGTACGACGTGAGCGAGGGCTTCGTCGAGATCTCGGTACCGTTGCTCGCCGATGTGCCGGTGTTCAACGTGCTGAACCTCGATGCCTCGTTCCGTGGCGGCGAGTACTCGACCGCAGGCAGCGCCGACAGCTGGAAGGTCGGCTTGGTCTGGTCGCCCATCGAGGACATTCGTATTCGCGCTGGTGTTTCCGAGACCATCCGCGCACCAAACATTTCGGAGTTGTTCACTCCGGAGACGGCTGCGACCTTCCGGCCGGTCGACCCCTGCGATCAGGCCAATCGCAACCGCGGGCCTTCGCCGGCCAACCGCGCCAAGAACTGTCTCGCGGACGGTATTCCCGCGGCATTCACCGATCCGCTGACGGCACGCTTCACGGGCGTCGTGTCGGGCAACCCGAATCTTCAGCCAGAGGCGTCGGAGTCCTACACCGTCGGTCTTGTCTTGCAGCCGCGATTCCTCAGCGGTTTCACGGCCTCGATCGACTACTGGAACATCGAGATTTCCAATGCGGTCGCGTCCATCTCGGCCCAGAACATCGTCGATGGGTGCTATGACGCGCCCAGCCTCGACAACCAGTTCTGCAAGCTGTTCACGCGCAATCGCAGCACCGGGAGCCCGACATTCCTCGGCTTCAACTTCCTGCGCCAGTCGGACGTGAACTTCGCGGGACTCGAGGTCTCGGGTGTCGATTTCGACCTCAACTATCGAATGACGACCGAAGGTCTTGGCGATTTCAACTTTGGCGTCGGCGGCAGCTATCTCGAGAAGCGCAACAACTTCGAGTTCTTTGGCGAACCGAACCGCGCGAATCCCGAAAAATTCGAGATCAACAATCCGGAGTATGTCGTGAACACCACGCTCGGTTGGCGTCGCGGCCCGGTCTCGGTGGTGTTCAACTCGACCTGGTTTGACGAGCAGCTCTACCGGGTCGTCGAGTTCGAGACGCTTACCGATACGGTCGAGCCGTACGCGCCCGCGATCTGGTTGCACAACGTCTCGGCGAGCTACGAAGTCAACGACCAAACCACCGTGCTCGTCGGTATCGACAACATCGCGGGCGAGAAGCCGTTCCGCACCGAGTACTCGATCCCGGTGTCTGCCGTGGGTCGGTCGATTTTCGTTCGGGCCAGCATGAAGTTCTGAGCGAAAACCTTCGAAACGCACGAAGGGCTCGCGACGTCTGTCGCGGGCCCTTCGTCTTTTTGCTCATGACGCCCGCAATGCCGCTAAACTACGTGACCCCATGCCCGTCAGCCACATCTACAAGGTCATCTTTGCCAGTCAAGGCAAGGTCTACGAGGTCTACGCCCGCAAGGTCTCGCATGGCAGCCTGTTCGGGTTCGTCGAGATAGAGGAACTCGTGTTCGGCGAACGCTCCACTGTGGTGCTTGACCCAGGCGAGGAGCGTATCAAGGCCGAGTTCGAGGGCGTGAAGCGCAGCTACCTGCCGCTGCACTCGGTCTTGCGCATCGACGAGGTCAAGAAGCAGGGCGTCAGCAAGGTCAGCAATATCGAGGGCTCGAACGTCGCCCAGTTCCCCATGCCCATGTACACGCCGCCGACGGGCGACGGCGTAAAAAAGTAGGCCCCGCAGCTTCATGGTTGTCCGCGGCGCCTCCGCGCTCTCGGAGTTTCGCCTCCGAAAACTTCTCGACCGTTTGCGTTCGGCCCATGCTGGCGTGATCGCAGTCGAGTCGCAGTTCGTGCACCTTATCGACACGGCTCGTGAGCTCGACTCTGCCGAGCGGATCACGCTCGATAAACTGCTCGGTCATGAGGCGCGGCCGCTTGAGGCGTCCGATGCGCCGGATGCCGCTGACCGACTGACGGTATGGGTGATCCCGCGACCCGGGACTATTTCGCCGTGGGCCAGCAAGGCCACCGACATCGCGCATGTGTGCGGACTTCACGCCGTTCGCCGCATCGAACGCGGCATCGAGTACCGCATCGATTTCGAGCAGCCGCCGGCGGCTGATGTGGGCGGCATCCTTGCGCCGCTGCTGCACGATCGCATGACCGAGGCCGTGATCGCGGATCTTGACTCGGCGCGTGCTCTCTTCGCGGCTGAGCAGCCACGCCCTCTGCGGCGTATTTCTTTGCTCGCCGGCGGGACGGCACTTGAAGAGGCCAACGCCTCGCTCGGTCTCGCGCTCTCTTCAGACGAGATCGACTATTTGCTGGCCGCGTTCACCGAACTCGGGCGTGACCCGACCGACGTCGAGTTGATGATGTTCGCGCAGGCGAACTCCGAACACTGTCGCCACAAGATCTTCAATGCCGACTGGGTCATCGACGGCAAGGCCAAGAAAAAATCGTTGTTCGCGATGATCCGCAACACCCACGCCAAGGCGCCCCGCGGTGTCCTCAGCGCCTATCGGGACAATGCGGCGGTCATCGAGGGTTTGTCGCAGGGCCAGCGTTGGTTCGCCGATCCACTCACCGGCGTGTACTCGACGACGATCGAGCCGATCGACATCCTCATGAAGGTCGAGACGCACAATCACCCGACGGCGATCTCGCCTTTACCGGGTGCGGCGACCGGTTCCGGTGGCGAAATCCGTGATGAGGGCGCGACCGGCATCGGCGCCAAGCCCAAAGCCGGTCTGGTCGGCTTTTCGGTGTCGCACCTGCGGATCCCGGGTTTTGAGCAACCATGGGAGTCCTTGCCGGGTAAACCCGCGCTCGGCAAGCCGGAGCGAATCGCCTCGGCACTGGAAATCATGCTCGATGGGCCGATCGGCGCGGCAGCCTTCAACAACGAATTCGGACGACCCTGCATCGTCGGTTATTTCCGCACGCTCGAGATTCACGCACCCGGCGATCCGCCGAGCCGACATCGTGGCTACCACAAGCCCATCATGATCGCCGGTGGGCTCGGCAATATTCGTCGCGGTCAGATCGAAAAACGTGATTGCCCCGCCGGCGCAAAAATCGTCGTGCTTGGCGGCCCATCCATGCTGATCGGTTTGGGTGGAGGTGCGGCCTCCTCGGTCGGCTCCGGAAGTTCCGCCGCCGATCTCGATTTCGCCTCGGTTCAGCGCGGCAACCCGGAGATGCAGCGTCGGGCGCAAGAGGTGATCGATCGCTGCTGGGCGCGCGGCGATCACAACCCCATTTTGCTCATTCATGATGTCGGGGCGGGCGGCCTGTCGAACGCCGTGCCGGAGGCCGTGGCCCACAGTGGACGCGGTGCCGTCATCGATCTGCGCAACATTGCGAACGATGAGCCCGGCATGTCGCCGATGGAGCTGTGGTGCAACGAGTCGCAGGAGCGCTACGTGCTCGTGGTGGCGGCCGAGGCCATCGAAGAATTCGCCGCCCTGTGCGCGCGAGAACGCTGTCCGCATGCCGTGATCGGCACCTTGACCGACGACGGGGTATTGCTCGTCCGTGATTCTTTGCTCGGCGAGACGCCGGTAGACATACCCATCGACGTCCTGTTGGGCAAGACGCCCAAGATGCTGCGCGATGTGCTGACCCGCCGTGCGGGTGGACTCGAGTTCGGCGTTGCGACCATCGACCCGCGCGAGGCGTTCCGTCGCGTGTTGCGTTTCCCCGCCGTTGCCGACAAGACCTTTCTCGTCACCATCGGCGATCGCACGGTCGGTGGCATGATTTCCCGGGACCAGATGGTCGGTCCGTGGCAGGTGCCGGTGGCCGACTGTGGCGTGACCACGGCTGATTATTTTGGCTTTGCCGGCGAGGCCATGGCGATGGGCGAGCGCACGCCCGTGGCCATCCTCGATGCACCCGCAGCTGCGCGTCTTGCCGTGGGCGAAGCCATCACCAATATTCTCGCGGCCGACCTTCGGCAACTCGCGGACCTGCGACTCTCGGCGAACTGGATGGCGGCCTGCGGCGAAGCCGGTGAGGACGCCGCGCTGTACGCCGCCGTTCACGCCATCGGCGAAGAACTCTGTCCGGCGCTCGGCATTGCGATTCCCGTAGGCAAGGATTCCTTGTCGATGCGAACGGCATGGCGCGACGCCGACGGCAACTCCAAAGCCGTGGTGGCCCCGGTCTCGCTGATCGTCTCGGCCTTTGCTCGGGTGAGCGATGTGCGCCGCTGCTGGACACCGCAGTTGCGTACCGACCGCGGCTTCACCTCGCTCATCCTCATCGATTTGGGCGAAGGTCGAAATCGACTGGGTGGCTCGGTGCTGACCCAAGTCTACGGGGGTCTCGGCACCCGGCCCGCAGACCTCGACGACCCGGCTCTGCTCAAAGGCCTGTCTGCTGCGCTGGCCGAGTTGCGCACTCTCGATGCGGTGCTCGCCTACCACGATCGCTCCGATGGTGGCTTGGCCGTGACGCTCGCCGAGATGGCGTTCGCGGGTCACTGCGGCATCGAGGTCAACATCGGTCTCAAAGATGAGCGCGAGCTCGGCAACAAGGCGGCGGCGCTTGCTGCGCTCTTCGCCGAAGAACTCGGCGTGGTCCTGCAGGTGCATGTCGAGAACTGCGCCGATGTGCTTGGCGTGCTCTTCAAGCACGGCGTCGGACACTGCAGTGCCGTCATCGGGCGGGTCGAACCCAAATCCGATCGCATTCGCATTACCGCGGGCAAGTTCGTGATCGATGAATCATGGGAGACGCTCAAGCGCGAATGGTCCGCAACCAGTTTCCGCATGCGTGCGCTGCGTGACGATCCGCAGTGTGCCGAGGAGGAGTTCGCGGCAGCGACCTCGCTCGCTACTGCGTCCCTGCAAGCGGTGCTCGGTTTCGATGCCGACGAAGACATCACCGCGCCGTTCGTCAATCGCGGTGCGCGCCCACGTCTTGCTGTGCTGCGTGAGCAGGGCGTCAACAGCCAAGCGGAGATGGCCGCGGTGTTCGATCGCGCCGGCTTCGAGACGCACGATGTGCACATGACCGACCTTATCGAGGGTCGGCAGCGGCTCGATTCTTTCCGCGGACTCGTCGCCTGCGGTGGGTTTTCCTATGGCGATGTGCTCGGCGCGGGCGAGGGCTGGGCAAAATCCATCCTCTTCAACCCGATGCTGCGCGATGCATTCGCTGCATTCTTTGGGCGTCGCGAGACCTTCGCGCTCGGCATCTGCAATGGTTGCCAGATGATGGCTCAGCTCGCGCCCATCATCCCCGGCGCCGCGCATTGGCCGCGCTTCGTACGCAACCGCGTTGAGCAATTCGAGGGACGTGCCACTCTGGTCGAAGTGATGCAGAGCCCGTCCATCTTTCTCTCCGGCATGACCGGATCCGTGCTGCCGATCGCTGTCTCGCATGGCGAGGGTCGCGCCGAGTTCGCGGGCGCCGCACAGGCCGCCGCCTGCGAGGGCTCGGGAACGATCGGCCTGCGCTATGTCACGCGCGCGGGCGAGATCGCCCGTCATTATCCCGCGAACCCCAATGGCTCGCCGAACGGACTCGCCGCGCTCTGCAATCTCGATGGTCGCGTCACGCTCGCCATGCCGCATCCCGAGCGCGTGTTTCGCAGCGTGCAGCTCTCTTGGCGACCGCCGGGTAGCGGCGAGTATTCCGGTTGGATGCGCTTTTTCCGCAACGCGCGGGTCTGGCTCGGATGACGGCGCCGCGCACGCCCGTATTCGAGGTGCGGGGGCTGCGCAAGACTTACGGTGAGGGCGAGGCGGCCGTGCATGCGCTGCGCGGTATCGATCTGCATATCGATCCCGGCGAAGTGCTGGTCCTGCTTGGGCCGTCGGGATCGGGCAAGTCCACACTGCTCAATATTTTGGGTGGGCTCGATCGGCCGACGGCGGGGAGCGTGCGCTTCGGCGAACTCGAACTCGCCACGGCGACCGACGCCGTGCTCACCGATTATCGTCGCTATCACGTCGGTTTCGTGTTCCAGTTCTATAACTTGATCGCGAGTCTCACGGCGCGTGAGAACGTCGAGCTCGTGACCGAAGTCGCCGATCAGCCCATTGTCGAGGTTGATCTTGAAGGTTGCGGTCGAGCCACCGAAGCAGAGGGCGCGCCAATCGCCGTGTCATCGGCAACGGCTGCCGAAGCCAAAAAAATCACCTGTCGCACCGAGCGGGTGACGGGATCAAACTTCCGCACGCGCAAGGTCTGCTCCTCGCCGAACTCCGAGAAAGCCTCGGGGGAATGGGTGCGTGATCAGCAAGACCGTGGCGCCATCGGCGCCTCGGCGATTCTCAACTCGGCGGGCGGCGGCTGATCCGCCAAGCGCTTCTCGACGTATCAGGTCAGCGCACCAACGGCTTGTAGCGAATACGGTGCGGCTGGTTGGCGTCTTCGCCCCGACGCTTGCGATAGTCCTCGACGTACTCCTGATAGTTGCCCTCGAACCACACCACCTCCGAGTTGCCCTCGAAGGCGAGGATGTGAGTCGCGATGCGATCGAGGAACCAGCGATCGTGCGAGATGACGACGGCACAGCCCGGATAGGCGAGCAGACCTTCCTCGAGTGCACGCAGGGTTTCGACATCCAGATCGTTGGTCGGCTCGTCGAGCAGCAGCACGTTGCCGCCTGACTTCAATACTTTGGCGAGGTGCACGCGGTTGCGCTCACCGCCCGAGAGTTCGCCGATCGACTGCTGCTGCTGCGTGCCCTTGAAATTGAAACGGCCAACGTAGCCTCGCGAGGACGTCTCGTAATTGCCGACCTTGATCAGCTCGAGGCCGTTCGAGATTTCTTGCCACACGCTGTTTTTGTCGTTGAGCGCCTGCCTCGACTGATCGACGTAGGCCAGCTTGACCGTGGAGCCGATGCGGATTTCACCGGCGTCGGGTTTCTCGACACCCGTCAGCATGCGGAAGAGGGTGGTCTTGCCGGCGCCGTTCGGGCCGATGATGCCGACGATGCCACCCGGCGGCAGATTGAAGTTGAGATTGTCGATCAGCAGCCGATCGCCAAAGGATTTACGCAGCCCCTTGGCTTCGATGACGAGATCGCCCAAGCGCTCGCCCGGCGGAATGTAGATTTCATTGGTCTCGTTGCGTTCCTGGAACTCGCGCGAGGCCAGCTCTTCATAGCGCTGCATGCGCGCCTTGCTCTTTGCCTGCCGCGCCTTCGGGTTCTGGCGAACCCATTCGAGTTCGCGCTCGAGCGTCTTGCGCAGTGCTTCGCGCTCGCGCTCTTCCTGGGCGAGACGTTTTTCTTTCTGCTCGAGCCAGGAAGAATAGTTGCCGTGATACGGAATACCGTGGCCGCGATCGAGTTCGAGAATCCACTCGGCGACGTTGTCGAGAAAGTAACGATCGTGCGTGACTGCGATCACCGTCGAGGGATACTCCTCGAGATATTTTTCGAGCCAGGCAATCGACTCGGCATCGAGGTGGTTGGTCGGCTCATCGAGCAGCAGCATGTCGGGTGCCGAGAGGAGCAAGCGGCAGAGCGCCACGCGACGCTTCTCGCCACCCGAGAGCAAATCAATTTTCGAGTCCCACGGCGGCAGTCGTAGCGCATCGGCGGCGATCTCGAGCTTGCGATCGAGTTCCCAGCCGCCCGCCGCATCGATAGCGTCCTGCAGCTTGGCCTGCTCCTCGAGCAGCTTGTTCATTTCGTCATCCGACATCGGCTCGGCGAATTGTTCGCTGATCGCGTTGAAGCGTTCGAGCTTGGCGAACATCCCACCGATACCCTGGATGACCTCTTCGCGCACGGTCTTGTTGGGGTCGAGCTCTGGCTCCTGGGGCAAGTAGCCGACCTTGATGTTCGGCTGCGGCCGCGCCTCGCCCTCGATGTTGGTATCGAGACCCGCCATGATTTTGAGCAGCGTCGATTTGCCCGAGCCGTTCAGACCGAGCACGCCGATCTTGGCGCCAGGGAAGAACGACAGGCTGATGTCACGCAGGATCTGACGCTTGGGGGGCACGATCTTGCCCACCCGATTCATCGTGTAAATGTATTGAGCCATGCGGGTGATATGGGGGCGGAAGGGGTGGAAAAAAGGGCAAGCATTATGGCCCGTGCTAGGCTCGATCGCATCATGTCCGAGGTCCTCGTGATCGCCGATGAGCGGCTTGCCCGCTACGGCTTTGCCAACGGTCACCCTTGGGGCACAGACCGCCAGAGCGCGTTCCTGCGCGAGTTCGAGCGGCGTGGTCTCGCACGACGCTGCGCGGTCGAGGGCACGCGCATGGCAACGCTCGAGGAGCTCGAGCTGTTTCACGAGCCCGATTATGTCGCCTATATCCGCAGTCGCTCGGGCACCGGTCAGGGCTATCTCGATGGCGGTGATACACCCGCATTCAAAGGCGTGTTCGAGATCGCCTCGGACGTCGTCGGCGCGACGCTTACGGCGGCCGAGGCCATCATGACGGGCCGTGCACGGCGGGCCTTCGTGCCGATTGCCGGGCTGCACCACGCCGCGCGCGGCGGTGCTGCCGGGTTCTGTGCCCTGAACGACTGCGGCATCGCCATCGAATGGCTACGCCACCATCACGGTCTCTCGCGTATCGCCTATGTCGACATCGATGCCCATCATGGCGATGGGCTCTACTACGGATTCGAGAGCGACCCGCAGCTGATCTTCGCCGACATCCACGAGGATGGGCGTTTCCTTTATCCGGGCACCGGCAGCGCCCTTGAGCGGGGCAAGGGTGAGGCTGTGGGTACCAAACTCAATCTGCCGCTGCCGCCGGGGGCCGATGACGCGGCCTTTGATCTGGCGTGGCGCGAGGTATTGCAACATCTGGAAAACTTCGCGCCGCAGTTCATCGTGTTGCAGTGCGGCGCTGACAGCATCGCCGGTGATCCACTCACCCATCTTGCCTTCTCGCCTGCGGCGCACGAGCGCGCGGCTCGCGAGCTCACGCAATTGGCCGAACGCTTGGGGCACGGACGCGTGCTGGCCACGGGCGGCGGCGGCTACAACCGGCAGAACATCGCAGCGGGCTGGAACGCCGCGGTCGAGGGGCTCTTCGGCTAGAATATGGCGTGTTTGTACACTCCGCATGTTGAGGCCCAGCTGATGTACTCGAGCCGCATGACCATCGAAGATTTCGATCCCGAACTCGCGCAGTCGATGCGTGCCGAGCTTGCGCGTCAAGAAGATCACATCGAGTTGATTGCCTCAGAGAATTACGCAAGTCCGCGCGTGCTCGAGGCGCAGGGCTCGGTGCTCACCAATAAATACGCGGAGGGTTATCCCGGCAAGCGCTATTACGGTGGCTGCGAATTCGTCGACGTAGCCGAGCGCCTCGCGATTGATCGCGCGAAGGAGCTGTTTGGTGCCGATTATGCGAACGTGCAACCGCACTCGGGCTCGCAAGCCAATGCCGCCGTCTATCTCGCCATGCTGAAGCCGGGCGACAGCATTCTCGGCATGAGCCTTGATCACGGCGGTCACCTGACTCACGGTGCCAAGGTCAATTTTTCGGGCAAGATTTTCAACGCCACGCAATACGGCATCCGCCCGGACAACGGCGAAATCGACTATGACGCGCTCGAGCGGCAGGCGCTCGAGGTCAAGCCGCGACTCATCATCGCCGGCTTTTCGGCCTATTCGCGCTTCCTCGACTTTGCGCGTTTTCGCGCCATCACCGACAAGGTGGGCGCCTACCTGCATGTCGACATGGCACACGTGGCCGGGCTGGTCGCGGCGGGCGCGTATCCGAACCCGGTGCCCTATGCGGACGTCGTCACCACGACCACGCACAAGACGCTGCGCGGACCACGCGGCGGGCTGATCCTCGCGCGGGCCAACGACGAGCTCACCAAAAAATTCAATTCTTTGGTTTTCCCGGGAACGCAAGGTGGTCCGCTGATGCACGTGATTGCCGCCAAAGCGGTAGCCTTCCTCGAGGCGTTGCAGCCCGAGTTCAAAGATTATCAGCGTCAGGTAGTCGCCAATGCGCGTGCCATGTGTGCGCGCTTGCAACAGCGTGGCTACCGGATCGTCTCGGGAGGCACCGACAATCATCTCTTCCTCATCGATCTCTCTGACAAGAACATTACCGGCAAGGATGCCGATGCTGCGCTCGGCGCCGCTCACCTCACGGTCAACAAAAACGCCGTGCCCAACGATCCGCGACCGCCCATGGTTACGAGCGGAATTCGTATTGGTACGCCGGCCTGCACGACCCGCGGCTTCAAGGAAGCCGAGGTCACGCAGGTGGCTGATCTGATCGCCGACGTGCTCGATGCCGAGGGCGCCGCCCCGACAGTCGCGCGCGTCAGCGAGCAGGTCACGGCGCTCTGTCGTCGGTTTCCGGTCTACGAGTCCTCGCAGGCTCGTTTGCAATCCGGGACCCGCGCGGCGGCCGGCTGATCGAGTTGCCGCAAGCCTGACGGGACGACGCCATGCACTGTCCCTTCTGCGGCCACGAAGAGACCAAGGTCAACGACTCTCGGCTCGCCGCCGAGGGTCGACAGATTCGCCGGCGTCGCGAGTGCCTGCAGTGCGGCGAGCGATTCACCACCTTCGAGACCGCCGAACTCGTGATGCCGCTGGTCGTCAAAACCGATGGCAGTCGGCAACCGTTCGACGAACAAAAACTCCGTTCCGGACTGCACAAGGCATTGCAGAAGCGACCGGTCGAGCACGAGCGTATCGAGGCTGCGGTAGCGCGTATTCAACAAAGATTACGTGGGCTTGGCGAGCGCGAAGTGGCGTCGCGACAGGTCGGCGAGTTCGTGATGGATGAGTTGCGTCATCTCGACGAGGTGGCCTATGTGCGCTTCGCTTCGGTCTACCGCAGCTTTCAGGACGTCGAGGCGTTTCGCGACGAGGTCGACAAACTGCGCACGCGTCGCCGTCGCGAGCCGCTCGCTGGGCAACTTTCGCTGTTGAGTGGCGAGGATCCCGCGGCACGCCGCGAGACGACCCCCGGCAAAGGTGGCAAGCGTGACTAGTCATAGCCTTGAGCAGGGTCGCAGCGACGATCGCTGGAGCGCGTTCGAGCAGCGTGCGATGCGCTTGGCACTCGAACTCGCCGCTCGCGGGGCCACGACCACGCAGCCGAATCCGCGTGTGGGCTGCGTGCTCGCGCGCGATGAGCAGATCGTGGGCACAGGCTGGCACCAGCGCTCCGGCGAGCCACATGCCGAAGTTTTCGCGTTGCGCGAAGCCCGCGAACTCACCCGCGGTGCGACGGCCTTTGTGACTCTCGAGCCCTGCAATCATCATGGTCGTACGCCGCCTTGCACCGAGGCGCTGATCGCGGCCGGCGTGTCGCGGGTGATCTTTGCTTGTGGTGATCCGAATCCGCGGGTCGATGGCAGCGGTGCGGCGCGACTGCGTGCCGCGGGCATCACGGTGGATGTCGGTCTGCTTGCGGCCGAAGGCGAAGAACTGAATCTCGGTTTCTTCAAGCGCATGCGGTCCGGTCGACCTTGGCTGCGACTGAAGCTCGCGGCGAGTCTCGATGGGCGTACCGCGCTCGCGAGCGGCGAGAGTCGCTGGATCACCTCGCCCGAAGCGCGCGCTGACGTCCATCGTTTTCGCGCCGAGAGTGCAGCGATTCTCTCGACGAGTGCCACCGTGCTCGCCGACGATCCCGCCCTCGATGTGCGCGATCTGGACGCTGTGCGCGATGCGGGCGACGCGCGCCAGGCAGACGCGCTGCCGCACCCACGTCCGCCGTGGCGAGTGATCCTCGATCGTGATCTGCGCATCCCCCGCTCGGCGCGACTGTTCGGTACGAGCGGCGAGATCGTTCGGCTTGCTGCGGCGCGGTCGACCTCGCGGCAACGTGCTCTGGCACAGGCTGAGCCAGTGCACGAGGCGCCGCTGGGGCGCATCGAGTCCATCGCCACCGACGCTGCAGGGCAGCTCAGCCTCGAGGCGGCGCTTGCCTGGATGGGTGGCGCTGGTCTCAACGAGATCTGGACCGAGGCCGGCCCGACCTTGGCGGGCGCGCTGCTCGATCGCGAGCTTGTCGATGAACTAGTGCTCTATCTCGCGCCCAAACTGCTTGGACCGGATGCCCGACCGCTCGCCCATCTGCCGCCCCTTGGGCGGCTGGCTGATGTGGCGCATTGGCAGGTACAGGATCTGCGCCAGATCGGTCCGGATATCCGTATCATGCTGCGCCCGAGCCGCTGAGGCGGCCCAGTCGGAGATCAGCGAGCGTGTTCACCGGAATCGTGCAGGACGTGGGTCGCGTGGCCTCACTCGAGCGCCGCGGCGGCGACCTGCGGATCCGTATTGCCGTCGATCAATTATCACTCGCGAGTACGCAGCCCGGTGACAGCATCGCCGTCAGCGGCGTGTGTCTGACCGCGCTCGATCTGTTGCCTGCCGGTTCCTTCGCGGCTGATGTCTCCAATGAAACACTCGCGCTTACCACGCTCGGTACGCTCGAGGTCGGCAGCCGCGTAAACCTCGAGCCCGCCTTGCGCGCTGGTGACCCGCTCGGCGGACATCTCGTGTCGGGTCATGTGGATGGTCTCGGTGAGGTACTCGACATCGTTGCCGATGCGCGCTCGGTACGCATGCGCTTCGGCTGTCCGGCTTCGCTCGCACGTTACGTCGCGCGCAAAGGTTCGATCGCCATCGATGGGGTCAGCCTCACCATCAACGAGGTTGGCGATACCGATTTTTCGGTCAATCTCATCCCACACACGCAAACGGTGACCACGCTCGGCGAGTATCACGTCGGTCGACGGGTCAACCTCGAGATCGATCAGGTCGCGCGTTACGTCGAGCGTCTGCTCACGGCGAGCACGCCAGTGTCGCCCGAGGTAAGCCGATGAGCGGTAAGCTCGATCGCATCGAAGATATCCTGGCCGATCTCGCCGCGGGACGCATGGTCGTCATCATGGACGACGAGCATCGCGAGAACGAGGGCGACCTGCTTATGGCGGCCTCCAAGGTCAGGCCCGAAGACATCAACTTCATGGCGCGACATGGCCGCGGTCTCATCTGTCTCACGTTGACCGAAGAGCGCTGTCGTCAGTTGCGTTTGCCGCTGATGGTGAGCGACACGCATCGCGAACATCGCACCAACTTCACCTTGTCGATCGAGGCGGCCGAGGGCGTGACCACGGGCATCTCGGCCTACGATCGCGCGCACACCGTGCGCACTGCCGTCTCCCCCGAT
>Ga0194122_10000515_pt1 | contig 56098 bp, 53 predicted proteins | sample TA2MahCa10mmetaG_FD_155487 | JGI IMG/M metagenome (GOLD analysis project Ga0194122, IMG submission 155487) | Freshwater microbial communities from Lake Tanganyika, Tanzania - TA2015021 Mahale Deep Cast 10m | ecosystem: Environmental > Aquatic > Freshwater > Lake | place: Tanzania: Lake... | reverse complement strand
TACTACTAGTGACGGTCACTGCAAGACCTGATGAAGCAGAGGCAGAGAAACTCTGCGGACTCGAATTAACAACGACGCTACCCAGGCCAGAAAGTGTGATTGATTGAGCTTGGCGAGTTCGAAGTGTGAATGTAGCAGATGTCGAGGCTCCTAGATAAACGCTATCTCCAGCGATACTTGCGTTAACAACACAACTTCCATCTCCGCCATTGGCTGTTAGAACTGAGCCGCGAAGAGTGCAATCACCGTTCGAGACAGAATAAGAAACCTCACCAGTTCCAGAGAAGCCAGTAGCAGCAAGAGTTACAGATGCACCACGATCTAGTGTGCCACCGTTGAGTGAAATAGTTTGTGCGAGGCGAGATGGAATAGTAAAAGAGGCTTCCGCAGGGGTTGAACTCGAGTTATTGGGAAGACCTCGTGCAAAGACTTTGAAATCATAGGGGGAGTTTTGTAAACCGGAGATGCTTATTGTTGGAGAGGTCGTAGGAGACGTTACACGCCTGACAGTACTGGTTGCGCTGTCCCAAGTTGCTGCGCTACTAAGTTTGTACTGGACCAAATACTCGCTGATAGTTCCCGAAGGCTTAGTCCACGATAACGTTGCCGTTCCGTTAACTCCAGATACCGAGAGAGCGGTTGGGGTTCCAAGGGATGGATCTGGAGTCTTTCCCCATAGTTGAAATGCAGTTTTCCCCCTTGTTGAGTTTTCTCCAAGCCCCGCACTCCTTATTGGGCCGGTTGGAAGAGCACCCCAGACAGTGAAATCACCAGTACCTGATTGATTCGTACCAATACCAACGACCACATCACAGGAGGTTGCGCCATTCTCGTTATTCCATATAAAACCCCACCTGACATTCAGGGAATTACAAGATGGAATAGCGAAACCATACCGACCATATCCGACTTGATAGGAAAATACTTGCGTGCTAGTGGGTGTATCAGAAGCATCGACAGCGTTTGTTGCGTAATAAAGGCTGTATCTGGTAAACGCGCTTCCAATATTAGTTGTCTTTGTACCATCATCCGCAATATCACGCGTCAAGGTAGCTATGGTGGTCTCCGTTTTCAATCGCGATTGTGCAGTTACAGTTGGGCTATCGGTGAGAGACTCAAGCCAAACGTGCGCTCCCCAAGGATTATTAGGAAGATCGCCTGTTCCCGATGTCGGAAACTTATAGGTTATTGTTGCTGTGTCGCGCTCAGGATCCTTAAAGGCCGCAAGAATTTTCGCGATAATCGTCTTGTTATAAGAATCAAACTTGGCATCCGACGTAAAGTCATTTGACAGAGAACTTGTGTTGGATGTGGTCGCACTACTCGTGAAAGTTTCAGAACCGTAGGCAAAACCCGTACTTTCCTGGCGTCCCTTCATCAGAAGTATCCAAGCACCGTTATCGGAGTTGGTTCGGTTCATCAGCAAGTACTGCTCTGCAACCGTACTCGAATCAAGGCGAATGAAGTATGCGCCATCTGAAGTTGTTCCATACAGGTTGTACAACTCTTGCGGCGAATAAGCTTCACAAGAAGAGGAACTTCCTACAACACAAATATCCTCAACGACATTGTTCGCTTTAGCTCTCGGAACATCAACAATTTGAAGACTTGAAAAAAACAATACAAAGAGAACCATCCTCGCCAAGCGCGATATACCAATCTGCGGAGAAAAAGAGCTTCCTTGAGAAGTCATGAAGTAATCAGCCTACACTATGAGGCAAAACCAGGATCGAGAGTGCCATTACAAAATGACCCTCTTACCACCGACGACATGATATAACTCTTTCGTTTTTCATAAATCAAATTAACTTTGAAACCCTGATTCACGATGTGAACCATCGCAGTACGGCTTCTGTTTGGAGTGGCCACAACGGCAGAGTGAGAAGTTTTCTTTCGTTTCGATGACATTTCCTTCGGCATCTACAAAATCAATAGCTCCAGTAACTCGGATAGAGCCATTTGGTTTTACGAAAATCTTGGGACGCTCTGACATTTGTTGCTCCTAATCTTGATTGGTTAGTCGAGGTAGTCGCGCAAAACTTGCGAGCGAGATGGGTGGCGAAGCTTGGACATTGTTTTTGATTCAATCTGGCGGATACGTTCGCGAGTGACGCCGTATACCTTGCCGATTTCATCGAGGGTCTTTGGTTGGCCATCAGTTAAACCGAATCGCATCGCAACGACGCCGGCTTCGCGCTCTGAGAGAGTGTCGAGGACAGAGTGGAGTTGTTCTTGTAGAAGAGTAAATGAGACCGCATCAGCAGGAACAATCGCTTCAGAATCTTCGATTAGATCACCGAACTCTGAGTCTCCCTCTTCACCGAGTGGGGTGTGAAGTGAGATTGGTTCGCGGCCATACTTTTGAACTTCGACCACTTTTTCTGGGGTCATATCTAGTTCTTTAGCTAGCTCTTCTGGGGTTGGTTCGCGACCAAGATCTTGAAGCATCTGGCGCTGAACACGAGCAAGTTTGTTGATGACTTCAACCATATGAACCGGAATGCGAATTGTCCTTGCTTGATCTGCCATAGCGCGAGTGATTGCCTGGCGAATCCACCAAGTTGCATAAGTTGAGAACTTGTAGCCCTTTGTGTAATCGAATTTCTCAACCGCACGAATTAGTCCAAGGTTTCCTTCTTGGATTAGATCCAGGAAGAGCATGCCGCGGCCGGTGTAGCGCTTGGCTAGTGAGACAACAAGTCTTAGGTTCGCTTCAAGCAGGTGATTCTTTGCCCGGCGTCCATCGTGAGCAATCCACTCGAGCTCGCGTCTTACGCTTCGATCTAACTTCTCACCTGAATTTAATTTCTCTTCTGCAAATAGTCCGGCCTCGATGCGCATCGCAAGTTCAACTTCGAGCTCTGCATTAAGAAGTGCAACGCGGCCAATCTGCTTTAAATAGTCTTTTACCGGGTCAGCGGTTGCACCGGCAGTCAGAACTGTTTGTGGTGGCGCATCATCTTCCTCAGAATCTTTTAGGGTGAACTCGCCCTCTTCTTGTTTCGCTTCTTCCGAGAGATTTACAACGCGAACATCAGAGTCGCCTTCTTTGGCCTCCTCAGCAGTCTCTGCAACTAATTTCTCAAGATCTTCGAGTTCAACCTCTTCAATCTCAACTTCTTCGCCATCAATCTTTACTGTTTTCTTTCCTGCTGCTCTAAGTGCGTTCTGTGCTTCAACAAGTGCACTTGGCTTCTGGCCAATTGAAGCTGCTTTCATCGCGGCAAGTTCAGCCTTGGTTGGGAAGAGTCTTGGGCCTGCTTTCTTAACTTCTTTCTTAGATGAACCAGATTCGCGCGCAAGTTTTAGCGCTTCTAATTCAGCTTTAGTTGGGAAAAGTCTTGGGCCGGCCTTTTTCTTTTCTTTTTTGCCGGACTTCTTACCTGCTTTCGTAGCGCTCTTCTTCACAGCCGACGTCTTCGGGGCTTTTTTGGGCGCACGAGATAAGGCCACAAATAATCCTTTGTTTTTGTTCTAGCGATTTACTAGAGACTTGCCATTTGGGGAGATGGCTATGGCTATATTATAAATTGTCCACAGGCCTAAACGCACTTTTTAGCGCTTTGCGACGGCTAGATCTAGCGCCTCTTTAATTATTGAGCCCACCGTTTCAACCTCTATCAAGAAACCGTCATGGCCAAATGGTGAAGAAATCCGTTTAAGTGGCAGCGCCGAGGGAGCCAAACGCACGATTTCCTCCTGAAGCCGGGGTGGAAAGAGCCGGTCAGTGTCGATTGAGACCACGACTATCGGCACTCGAGCGGTTGAGAGAGCGGCCTCTACCCCACCGCGATCGCGGCCAATGTCGTGGGAGATCATCACAGTTTCCAAGGCGATATAGGTATTTGCATCAAAGCGGCGCTGCAACTTTGAAGCTTGGTGATCCAAATATGAGGTCACGGCGTAGCGGCCAGTTTCATCATTTTGTAGGTCGCGCCCGAATCGAGTGTCCATCTCATACTCGGTCCGATACGAAAGATGGGCAATTTTGCGGGCAATGCCCATTCCCTCGATCGGCCCGAAATCCTTTTCGTAATAGTCACCGCCGCGAAAGTTTGGATCAGCTTTAATTGCATGGATCTCAGTGGTCCAAGTTCCGATTTGGTCGCCAGTTGCAACCGCAGATGAACCAATGGTGCAGATTGCGCCGATTCGATCCGGATGTTCGATCGCCCACTCAAGTGAGCGCATGCCACCAAGTGATGGTCCGACTGCAAGTAAGTAACGCTTGATGCCGAGTTGATTTGAGAGTTCGACTTCAGCGCGCACCAGATCCCGAACTGTCAGATACGGAAAGCGCGAACCCCAACGCTTTCCATCTGGGGCGATACTTGATGGACCGGTACTTCCCTGGCACCCGCCAATAACATTTGGACAGATCACGAAAAACTTATCGGTATCAAAAGGAAGTCCAGGCCCAACCATCTCTGGCCACCATGCTGGAACATCAGACCAACCAGTTAGCGCGTGATTTATGAGGATTGCATTTGTTCCATCTTCATTTAAAGTTCCCCAAGATTGGTAGGCAATTGTCACATCCGGCAAAGTCTCACCGGATTCCAAAGTTAGATCGCCAAGTTTGTGAAATACGCGCGCTCCGGGGTCATGGCTCTCAAGCCAAGCCCCGGTTACGCGTTGATCTAGGGACATGCGCGTTATTTCGCGGCCGCGAATGCTTTTTCTAGATCGGCTTTGATGTCGTTGATGTTCTCAAGTCCAAGACTTAGACGCACGAGTCCTGGGGTAACACCAGCCGAAAGTTGTTCTGCTGGAGTCAATTGAGAATGCGTAGTTGATGCTGGATGGATTGCAAGTGAGCGCACATCACCAATATTTGCTACATGGGAGAAGATATTTAGCGCCTCGATGAACTTCTTTCCCGCTTCTATTCCACCTTTGACTTCAAATGAGAGAACTGCGCCGCTTCCCTTTGGTAGATACTTCTTAGCCAACTTGTTCCATGGTGATGAGGCAAGGGAGGCGTAATTAACTTTCTCTACTTGGGGATGTTTCTCAAGCCACTGCGCTACTTCTTTGGCATTTTCAACATGGCGCTCGACTCGAATGCTTAGCGTTTCTAGCCCTTGGGCAAGTAACCAGGCGTTAAAGGGAGCTGCGGCTGCGCCGATATCGCGGAGCAAAGTTAGGCGGATCTTGAAGATGTAAGAGAGGTTTGCTCCAAATGCTGAGCCAACTCCTAGGGCTTGAGCATAAACAAGGCCGTGATAACTCGGATCTGGTTGGTTAAAGTTTTTAAAGCGATCTGGGTACTTCGCGTAATCAAACTTTCCGGCATCAACAATCGCTCCAACTACTGCATTTCCGTGTCCAGAGAGGAACTTCGTTGCAGAATGAACAACTACATCGGCGCCAAAATCAATTGGTCGAAGCAGGTATGGCGTTGCAACGGTGTTATCAACAATTAGTGGCACACCGATTTCGTGGGCGACCTTTGAAACCGCTTCGATATCTAGAACATCGTTCTTAGGATTTGCAATCGTTTCACCAAAGAAGGCCTTGGTATTTGGCTTTGCTGCTCTGCGCCAACTTTCCGGGTCATCTGGGTTTTCTACGAAAGTCACCTCGATACCGAATTTGGGCAAGGTGTAATGAAAGAGATTGTAGGTACCGCCATAAAGTGAGGGCGAGGAGACGATGTGATCGCCCGCTTCTGCAACATTTAGAACTGCAAAAGTTGTGGCTGCAGAACCTGATGCAACAAGTAGCGCAGCGACTCCCCCTTCAAGTGATGCGATTCTTTGTTCAATTGCATCTTGAGTTGGATTCATGATGCGGGTGTAGATATTGCCTAGCTCTGCCAGTCCAAAGAGATCAGCCGCATGTTTGGTATCGCGGAATTGATATGCAGTCGTCTGGTAGAGAGGCAATGCGCGCGAACCCGTTGTTGGATCTGGAACTTGTCCGGCATGAATCTGACGCGTCTCAAATTCAGCGTTAGTAACGGAGAAAGATGGCATTGGTAAACCTCCCTAGTAATTAGGGGGCCTGGCTAACTTTGGCAGACCCACGCTTGTCAACGGCGCCTTGCAGTTGACCTGGTCTTCACCCGGAGCACCCCACCGTGGTGGAGGGTTGCCGTCCAATTAGCCGGGGCTATGAATTGGAGCTCATGACCTAAGGAAATGATAACTAATGAAATGTGATTTGTCTAGGACTTTTCTAGAGCCGTCCCGCATCGTGGACACGCTTAATGAATTCGCGTGTCTCAGCCCGCTTAGGCGCCTCGAGAATTTCCTCCGGCGCTCCCCACTCAAGGATCCGCCCTTGATGCAAATAACAGACCTCATTTGCGACTTGTTTTGCAAAACCCATCTCATGGGTAGCAAGAACCATCGTCATTCCTTCGCTCTTCAATTCACGCACGGTGCTTAGAACTTCATTAACGAGTACTGGGTCAAGGGCGCTAGTGATTTCATCTAACAATAAGAGTCGTGGTGATCTTGCAAGAGAGCGAATGATTGCGACACGTTGTTGTTGGCCGCCGCTTAAACGATCTGGGTATTGATCTGCTTTATCCCGAAGGCCAAAACGTTCTAACAATTTAAAAGCTTGATCAACCGCTTCATCTTGAGAGACGCCTTGCACTTTTGTCGGAGCAAGGATGATGTTTTCAAGAACAGTCATATGAGGAAAGAGATTGAAGGATTGAAAGACCATTCCAAGTTTCTTTCTAACTTCATCCGGATTCACATCGGCCGCGGAGATATCTTGCCCATCAAGTTTTATAACGCCATCATCAATCTGCTCTAAGAGATTAATACATCTAAGTAGCGTTGATTTACCGCTTCCGGAAGCGCCAATAAATACCGTTGCGGTGTGCTCTGGCACGGTGAAAGTTATATCTTCAAGAACTATTTCAGCGCCAAAAGATTTACGTAGTTTCTCGATCCGAAGAACAGGGGCGCTCATGCTTGTCCTTGGGCGTTCTGGCGCTCGAGTGATTTGCGGAGCATCCGATCGGTCGCTCTTGTAAGTGGAATCGTCACAGCAAGGAAGATGAGTGCGGCCATCACATAAGGGGTGTAGTTAAAGCTCTTGGAAGTCTGAATTTGGGCGGCGCGGACAGCATCGGTAACGCCGAGAATTGAGATTAAGCCAGTGTCTTTAACTAGCGCCACCAAGTCATTAAGTAGTGGCGGGGTTACTCGTTTAAATGCCTGGGGTAGTACTACGTAGCGCAGCGTTTGAGAGTGGCTTAGGCCAAGAGAGCGGGCAGCGGCTCGCTGGCTTGGATGAACGGTGAGAATTCCACTTCGTATGACTTCTGCGACATATGCCGAGTAAGTGATTATCACCGCGAGCGTGCCGAGGATTAGCACGCTATTGGTTAAGCCTTTGATTTGAAGAGCCGGGATTCCAAAACCAACGAGAAGGATTACGAGCAAGAGTGGAACGCCACGGAAGACATCGACATAAATTGTGGCGAGGAATCGAAAAGGCGTTAAAGCTGGAGTTCTTGATGTCCTAATTAGTGCGACTAGAAGACCGATAAGTGCAACGGAAGTTCCAGCAATTACAGTTAACGTTGCATTAGTTGCAAAGCCAAGCAATATTTTAGGAAGAACTTCAACACCATAAGCCCACTTAAAGAATGTGTTTCTAAGCGTCACCCAACCTGGAGAGGTAACTATTACGACTATTAGAGTTCCAAGGACAAGTGCGCTTGAAAGAGCTGCGATTAAAGCGTTCTTCTGATTTCTCTTCTTGCGTGCAACTCTTCGCGCTAATTCAATTTCACTTGGTTGCCAAGCTCCACCAAAATCGTAAGGCGCGGAACCAGAGTTACCCCCGCTTCCGCGCCCTCGATTTTCGCTCATTACTTAAGTACTGGAGCTCCCGCAGAGTCAGCGAGCCACTTGCTTGTTATCGAAGCGAGTGTTCCGTTATCGCGGATTGCATCAACAGCCTTTGTTACGCAGGATGTAAGTGGGCTCTCCTTAGCAAGGAGTAGTCCGAATCCTTGATCAGCAGCATCGCTACCTTCAATCTGACCGACGATGATTCCATTTGGAACTTCTACGGCGGATAGATAGAACGCTGTTGGTAAATCAACGACTAAGCCATCGATCTGCTTATTCTTAAGGGCAGTTACGCCAGCAGCGTTATCGTTAAATACCGATGCCTTTAGGCCTAGTGTTGATTCGATTACATCAAGTGAGGTTGTAGCAACAGCTGCGCCCAACTTTGCGCCCGAATCGGTGATTCCTTGAAGAGTTGTTACGCCATCAAGTTTGCTTCCCTTGAAGGAGACAATTGCTTGATTTGATTTGTAGTAAGGCGATGAGAAATCAACGACTTCTTTCCGCTCATCTGTAATTGAGTACTGTTGAAGGTTGAAATCAAAGGTCTTTGGACCTGGGGCGATTGCAGCATCAAAGGTTGTGCGGACCCACTTAACGGCGGCCTGGTCATAACCAAGTTCAGTTGCGATTGCATATGCAACAGCGGCTTCAAATCCTTCGCCCTTTTCTGGGGCATCATCGATAACCCATGGGTAGTAAGCAGGTTCACCGGTTGCAATTGTTAGTACGCCAGCTTCAAGAGTTTGAAGCGCATCAGGAGTACATGTTGTTGTATCGCCACTAGCAGTTCCGCTCTCATCCGAAGAGGAGCAAGCAGAGAGAACTAGCGCGGCGAGAATGAATGGAGTTAATTTGAATAGCTTCTTCATTACATGCCTTTCAGTTTCTTTAATTGTCCATTGACGCAGGAACTGAGATTTTCAGATCCGCGCTTGTCGAATTTCTTCGACCTGGTCCTCACCCGGAGCACCCCACCGCGGTGGAGGGTTGCCGTCCAGTTAGCCGGGGCTTAATGCTGGAACTCGTGACCTAAAGCGGATGTTAGGAAATTGAGCTTAAAAAGTCCACTTAAAACCGGGCAAACCATGGGCGTCTGCAACTGCTTGGTAGTAAATCTTCCCATCATGAACATTTAATCCAAGGGCTAATCCAGAATCGCGCCGGAGCGCTTCTCGCCAACCCAGATCAGCAAGTGCCAGCGCATATTTCATAGTTGCATTTGAGAGCGCGTAGGTAGAGGTAAATGGAACGGCTCCGGGCATATTTGCGACGCAATAAAAGATCGAGTTATGAACTTTAAAGGTGGGTTCGGCATGTGTCGTTGGACGAGAATCTTCAAAACAGCCACCTTGATCGATAGCGATATCTACTAATACCGATCCAGCTTTCATCTGCTTTACCAATTCGTTACTTATCAACTTAGGAGCTTTAGCGCCATGAATGAGAACAGCCCCAATAACTAAGTCGGCCGAGAGCGCTTCTTCTTCGATGGTGTGGGTGTTAGACATCAACGTTGTAACGGTGCCGCTAAATATCTGATCAATTTCACCCAGGCGCTTTGAATTTGTGTCAACTACAGTCACATCAGCGCGCATGCCGTGAGCGATAGTTGCTGCGGCCAACCCGGCGGTTCCCCCGCCAATAACTAGGACTTTTCCAGGGCGAACGCCCGGTGTTCCACCAAGTAGTACTCCGCGGCCGCCATTACTTTTCTGAAGGGCTGCGGCTCCAACTTGGGCTGCCATGCGCCCGGCAACTTCACTCATTGGCGCTAGAAGTGGCAGGGTGCCGCCAACTTCAACGGTCTCATATGCAATTGCTGTAATCCCACTTGCGATTAGCGCATCGGTGCACTCTCTCGATGCTGCAAGGTGAAGATAGGTAAAGAGAGCTTGCTCTTTTCGCATCCTTGAGTACTCGGCTGCGATTGGCTCTTTAACCTTTAGTACCAGATCTGCCTTTGCCCAAACCTCATCGGCAGTTGCAAGTATTTTTCCTCCGACGCTCTTGTAATCGCTATCAGATATTGCAGATCCAAGACCGGCGTTAGTTTCGAGAAATACTTCGTGGCCGCGTTTTACAAATTCACGGACGCCTGCGGGGGTGATTGCTACCCGAAATTCATTGTTCTTTATCTCTTTGGGAACACCGATGTTCACGCCGAAAGGCTACCGGAGAAGAGCGCAGCGCAAACCTTTGGGTGAAGCTCTGCGCGTAACTCTTGGAAAATGCTGGGTGGTTTACCGCTGCGGAAGAGTTGTTCAAGTAGGTCAATCAGCGAGTAGTTAGGTTGATCATCCTTGGCCCTTTTTAACGCCACATTTGCAAGAGCGCCATCTCCCCTTTCATACGCAGCGACTGCAAGCAAAGTCGCGGGGGCGGCTATGTAGCCGGTTGGGGCTTTTGTTAACAACCAGCGCCAGGCATCAAAATAGAGATCGCTTTCTTGGTCCATACTGCCTAAAGCGAAATCACGGACCTGTAGATCTTTAAGTCTTACTAAAACTGTTGCAACAAGTCGTTTGTCACGACAGATCCGATCAACTTGGAAATCATGGAGAAAATCAAGGATTGAGTTTGCGCCATCACGCTGTTGGCTAGTTGGATCATTGTCATAATCAATTGCTGGGATCCGGCCCATCATCTCTACGATCACATCGTCAATGCGTGGACTTAGCGAGCGGGTCATTTCAGCGAGATCGCGGAAAGGAAGCGGCTTTCCGCGCGATATCTCCTCAGCAGTAATCCTTGAATCACATAGCTCTTGAAGCGGCGAGCCTTCAATTGGACAACAACTCTCATCACTACAAATGAGTGAGCGCCAACGATCTCTTACGATGATTATTGATTCGCGAAGTGGGATGCCCTGGGCAACTAGAGCTTCGCTAAGGGGCCTTATAACTAATTCAGCATCATCGCAGGAGTCTGGGATGTAGAAGACAAGGAGCGCGCCATCGCTACCCTCGAATTTTTTAGCAAGCGCGCTCGCTTCGTCATCGGAGATCGACTGTGGAAAGTCGACTCGGATCGCCATCGTTATCGACTCATCGTTTAAAGCCATTAAGACGATGGCGTCGCTAGGTTGGTATCCGATTAAAAATGGGACTGCAGCAAGAAGATCACTAGGTGAGGTAACTGTTGTCATGGGCGAAGCATCGGTGGAAAGAAAGGTTCGTGGGGAAGAAAAATGTGAATGTGTGGAAAAGTTGATTTCGTTGTGGATTTCTATTTCGTGAAGATCGTATCTGCGGTATAGATCTTCAAATCGCGATTAAAACTCTGATTTATTGTGCCGTTTATGGGACCTTGAAGTGCGCCAGCCCTCCATGTTCCACTCCAACTAACTTTAAGCTCGACCTCGTACTCCCCCGGTTCTAGGTAGCGATGCTTTATAAGCATTGCAGGATATGGCGCTCCGGGAACGGTTGTCGTTAACTCTTCACCATCTCCAAAATCCCACTCATAGCTCGCCTTAAGGGTTATGAGAATCGGTACTTCCAAAACTACTATTACAGTTTGAAAAGTTGCGGGAACTGTTGTCATGAAGTTAACCGGCTCTCGAAGGAGCGCAGCGCTAGTTGGTTGAGTAAGTATGACTCCGCTGGGCAACATTTTTTTAACTTGTTCGGCCAATTCTGTTGCGCTAATTCGCTTTACTTTAGGTTTGCGCGGCCGCGGTTTGTAGCTTCGCTTAACCGCCGGCTTTTTAGTTACAACAGGTTTAGGAAGCCACGGTATCCAGGTCTCGACATTCGTTTTGCTAGGTATTGGTTTTGGCGATGGGGACGATGTGGCTGATGAGCCGGGTTCACCTTTCTTAACGGTGATAACTACATGATTCTCATCATCGGCGGTAACACTGATGCACTTCTCGCTATCGCACTCTTGCGCGTAAGTAGCAGTTGCGTTGATGAATAAGGCAAAAAAGATGATCCCAACTAAGCCGCGCATCTGCAGAAATTAGAGGGTTGTTAGGCGATGAAAGAGAAAGAGTCTGAAAGCTGTGGAAAACTAGCGGATATGGCGGTACGTGATGGTGATGGCTGGATTCAATGTCGTTGTGGCTCCAGGCATTGGGGCTTAAATGGTGCTGCCGGGCTACTTTTGTTTAGAGCAGGAAAAGTATTGCTTCAACATCGCGCGCCCTGGGTACATAACGGAGATACCTGGGGAATTCCCGGCGGTGCGCGCGACTCTCATGAGAGCGCATTGGAAGCAGCTCTGCGCGAGAGTAATGAAGAGATCGGCATTGATTCAAAGTTAGTGAGCGCAAGATTTACCCACCTTGATGACCACATTGATTGGCGCTACGAGACGATTGTCGCCTCACTTGAAGTTGAGGCTTTTGCCTTTGAAAATAATCACGAAACCATTGATTTAAAGTGGTTTGCAATTAGCGAGGTTGGAAAGGCGAATCTGCATCCAAGTTTTGCGCGGAGCTGGCCCCTAATTAGCGCCCGTCTTCTTGATATTGCAGGTTAAGTCGCTTTAGCGAATCTTTAACGACCGCGCTCTCGCTAGTTCGCCATAGCGGCGGCATTGAATTTAGTAGGACTGAGCCATAGCGCTTATTAACAATTCTTGAATCGAGAATTGCAACTACTCCCCGATCTTCTACCGAGCGGATCAGCCTTCCAGTTCCCTGCGCAAGTAAGAGCGCAGCTCTTGGTAGTGAGACCTGCATAAAACCCGAACCACCGGATTGATCAGCTTGGGCGGAGCGGGCAGACATGACTGGATCATCGGGGCGCGGAAACGGAATTCGATCAATTGCGACAAGGGTGCATGCAGGACCGGGGACATCAACGCCCTGCCAAAGACTCATGGTTCCAAGGAGAATTGAGGTTGGATCTGATGCAAATCTCTCAACAAGAGAACCGACGCTATCGCCCCGTTTTTGCGTGATGATATTTATTGGAAGTTCAGCTAAGACTCTTCTTAAGTGATCATCTGCCATCTCAACTCCGCGCCAAGAAGAGAAGAGCGCCAAGGTTCTTCCGCCTGCGGCATCGATCAACTCGCCCAACTCAACTAGAGCCTCGACGCTCGGTCCATCGCGACCGGGCTCGGGTAAGTGGCGCGGCAGGTAAAGCATCCCTTGTGAAGCGAAATCAAATGGTGAGCCGACATCGAGCATCTTCACATTTGAAGGATCAATTCCAGTTCCCTCTTTTTCATCTGCTTCGCCTTCATCGTCACTTGAGTTATCGCTAATGCCCAAGTTGCGCGCGATTGGATCAAAACTCTTGCCCACCGATAACGTCGCGCTCGTTGCGATTACTGGAGATTTCTTAAATAAGTTCTCACGCAAAACGGATGAGACATCAAGTGGCGCGAGATAAAGCGTAGAGAAATTAGGCTCAAACCAGAGAACCGAACCCTCGCTCATGCGAAGCAACTTTTGGGTGGTTGTTTTTACCTCATTTACCGCGCCTTTTACCCGTGCGCGCTCGGCGATTGAATCTGGGTCAATGATTTCGCTATCTGCATTTATAGCGCCGATTACTGCCTCGGCCGCCTCTTTCACTTTTCGAATTGGAGCAACGAGTTGATCCGGTAGCTCCTCAAGTCTTCGTTGCTCTTCGCTTCGAGTTCGGTAATCCTCACTGTAATCAGCTAGGGCATCGGAAAAACCGGTAGCAGCTTTTTCAAAAGCGTTGGCAAGTTTTCCGGGCATATGTTTTTTGGTCATGGCAGCAGCGCGCGAAATTCGCCCTGCGGTTAACTCTTCAGTTACAGCTTGGGTGGTGCGGTCCATAAACTCATGCGCTTCATCTAGAACTATCGCATCTCGCTCAGGAAGGATTGGGTGGGAATCAACAATTTCAATTGCTAGAAGGGTGTGATTTGTAACGACAATGTCGGCGGTCTGGGCTTTAGCTTTCGCATTTACGGCGAAGCACTCACTTCCAAATCGACACTCATCGGCGCCAACACATTCGCGCCCAGATGTTGAATTTGCAAGCCAGACTCGGCGATCAACTTCTGGGGCATCATCGCGATCCCCCGAAACTCCTGGTTTTTCGGCCCACTCACGGAGCCGGCGAGCATCCTTTTCAAGCGTTGAAACATCAACTAGAACTTCGGCATCGGCATTGGTCTCATCTGCATTCATTTTCTCTAAACAGAGGTAATTACCTACGCCCTTATAAACCGCAAATGTGATCTCTCGACCCAACTCTCTTTCAAGAGCCTCCTTAACTCGTGGAAGGTCGCGCTCTACAAGTTGGCGTTGTAAGGCAAGCGTTGCCGTTGCTACTAGAACTCTTATGCCATGAACCAGAGCTGGGACTAGATAAGCAAGTGATTTACCGGTTCCAGTTCCGGCTTGTACGAGTAGGTGATGGCGATCTGAGAGAGCGTTTGCGACCGCTTCGGCCATGGCGATCTGGCCCTCGCGAGGAGAGCCATCAATCGCGCAAACCGCAGCGTTTAGGGCAGAGCGGACTTTTTCTAGGCTCAATTCCCTTTACCTCTCCCCAATTGGCGTTCTCTGGGTATAGCCTTTAACTATGTGCGTTGGTTGTATGGCAGTGGCAATGGCTTCAATGATGGGACCAGCCCCAACTGTTGAGATCCCAACATTTATCGCCGCTCCTACTCAAATTATTGAGAGTGAAGTCGCAGTCGCAGTTCCAACTTTGGCGACAGCAGAGATTGTTCGTGACTCTGCTAGCCCGTTTGATCTATACGCAGTCTAGAGAATTAAATCTCTAGCGTTGCGATTAGCTGCAACCGGAAGTTGAACCGCAACCTTCACAGACATAGCAAGCTCCAGATGCGCGCATCTTTACTCCGCAAGTAATACAGAGTGGCGCATCAGACTTTATGCCCGCAATCTTCTCTAACAACTCAGTTGATGAACCGATATTTGTTGGAGCGGTTTCGATCTTTACCTCTACTGGCTTTGCCTTCATCTCAATTACTGGCTCGACAGAAGGTGTAGCAACCTCACCAGCTGTTGCGTATTCGCCAGTTTCAACGGCGGTTGCGCGCTCAGTTGCGGTGTAGATGCCGTAAGCAGAGCGGATATCGCCAGGTAGATAATCAAGAGCGAGGCGACGGAAGATGTAATCCATCATGGATTGGGCCATGCGGATATCTGGATCATCAGTCATACCAGCTGGCTCGAAGCGGGAGTTGGTGAACTTCTGTACATAGGTCTCAAGTGGTACTCCGTATTGAAGTCCGATTGAGACTGCGATTGAGAATGCATCCATGACTCCAGCAAGAGTTGAACCTTGCTTTCCAAGTTTTAAGAAGATCTCACCAAGTTGGCCATCTTCATAAGTTCCTGCGGTCATATAACCCTCAGCCCCACCGACAGCAAATGATGTGGTGCGTGATGGGCGTGACTTTGGAAGGCGCTTGCGAGTAGCAGGAGATGGGGCTGCCGCTTCTGCGCTATCTTCCTTCTTTGTAGCTTTTGCATCCGAAAGTGGTTGTCCGACTTTGCAGTTATCGCGATAAATCGCAATCGCTTTTAGCCCAAGCTTCCAACCTTCGTAATAAACCTCTTCAACCTCTTCGATAGTTGCATTCTCAGGAAGGTTTACTGTCTTTGAGATCGCGCCAGAGAGGAATGGTTGGCAGGCAGCCATCATTCGAACATGGCCCATAGGAGCGATCGAGCGAGCGCCAAGTGCGCAATCAAATACGTCATAGTGCTCTGGCTTTAAACCAGGGGCATCTACAACATGGCCATTAGCGGTGATGTACTCGACGATTGCTTCAATTGTCTCTTCGGTATAGCCCAACTTACGGAGGGCTTGTGGGACGGTCTGATTGACGATCTGCATTGAGCCGCCACCGACCAACTTCTTAAACTTAACGAGCGAGAAGTCAGGTTCGATACCTGTTGTATCGCAATCCATCATCAAGCCGATAGTTCCAGTTGGGGCAAGAACTGAGGCTTGGGCGTTACGCCAGCCATTCTTATCGCCGATGGCAAGGCAGGAATCCCATTGCTTGTTTGCCTCGCTCCAGACATCGCGATCAAGAGTTGAGACCGCTTTAGCTGAAAGTGATGCGGCTTGGTGCTTCTTCATAACGCGAGTGTGCGCAGAGGCATTTCTTGCATAACCATCATATGCGCCAACGATTCCAGCGATTTCTGCAGAGCGGCGATATGAAGTACCTGTCATTAGTGAGGTGATTGCGCCGGCTAGTGCGCGGCCACCTTCTGAGTCGTATGCAAGACCGGAGGCCATAAGGAGCGCTCCAAGGTTTGCGTAACCAATTCCTAGTTGGCGATATGCGCGAGTTGTTACGCCAATCGCTTCAGTTGGGAAATCAGCGAAGCAGATTGAGATATCCATTGCGGTGATAATCAACTCAACTGATTTAACAAAGTTCTTTGCATCAAATGAACCATCGCTCTTTAAGAACTTCATTAGATTTAAAGATGCAAGGTTGCAAGATGAGTTATCGAGTGACATGTACTCAGAGCATGGGTTCGAAGCATTGATTCGACCAGTTTCTGGGTTTGTGTGCCAATCATTAATTGTGGTGTCGTATTGAATTCCTGGGTCGGCGCATGCCCAAGCAGCTTCTGCCATTTTGCGGAAGAGCGACTTTGCATCAATCTCTTCAATTACCTCACCGGTAGAACGAGCGAGTAGACCAAACTTCAAACCGCTCTCATATGCGCGCATAAATTCATCGTTAACTCGAACTGAGTTATTTGCATTTTGGTATTGGACCGAGATGACATCTTTTCCACCGAGATCCATATCAAAGCCCGCATCGCGAAGGACGCGGATCTTCTCTTCTTCACGAACCTTTGTGTCGATGAACTCTTCGACATCTGGATGATCAACATCTAGAACAACCATCTTTGCCGCCCTGCGGGTAGCGCCACCAGACTTGATGGTGCCGGCAGATGCATCTGCGCCGCGCATAAATGAGACTGGGCCAGAGGCTGTGCCACCGGAGCGGAGGAGCTCTTTTGAGGAGCGGATTCGGGAGAGGTTTAGACCTGCGCCAGAGCCGCCTTTGAAGATCATGCCCTCTTCGCGATACCAGTTAAGGATTGAATCCATGGTGTCATCGACAGAGAGGATGAAGCAGGCTGAGACCTGTTGTGGGGCTGTAGTTCCAACGTTAAACCAGACAGGTGAGTTAAATGAGAAGACCTGGTGGAGCAACATGTAAGTCAATTCATGTTCAAAGATTTCGGCATCTTCTGGGGTTGCAAAATAACCATGTTCTTTGCCAGCTTTTGTATATGTGAGAACGACGCGGTCAATAACCTGCTTTAGCGACCATTCACGATTCTCATGACCAACAGCGCCGCGGAAATATTTTGTGGTGACGATGGTGGAGGCATTTACCGACCAGAAATCTGGGAACTCAACGCCCTTCTGTTCAAAGACTGTTTCGCCAGTCTTCCAATTTGTCTGCACTACATCGCGACGCTCCCATGTGACTTGATCGTATGGGTGCGCACCTTGGGTGCTGAAGATTCGCTCTACTTTTAGGCCTTTTCCAAGCTTGTTCTTGGCGCCTGGGCGATTGATGACGGTGTCCGACATTCTCTATTTCTCCACTCTTCTCTTAAATCATTTTATTTTTAATTTTGTTTTTACTGCTTTTTCATTTTTTAATGCGGTAGATATTCAGTTTTCTCAACTACTTATCGGACACATCATTTGAGTTGCGGGGAAGAAACTTGGTTTTTCGACTCCGAGATTTTTTCGGAAGGGATAGCGCGGAGAAGAGCGATCTCACCTTCGAAATCTTCAAGGGAGGAAAAGTTACGGTATACCGAGGCATATCGCAGGTAAGCCACCTCATCTAATTCGCGTAGCGGAGAGAGAATCGCCATCCCCACTTCTTGGGCCTCGATTTCAGCCTGGCCAGTCGCACGGAGCGACTCTTCAACGCGCTGGGCGAGAAGTGCTAGATCGTCATCAGAGACAGGTCGGTTCTGGCAGGCCTTACGCACACCATTAATGACCTTCTCGCGGCTAAAGGGTTCGGTAGCTCCGCTCCGTTTGATGATTGAAAGGACCGCTGTTTCCTGGGTGGAGAAGCGAGAGCCACAGGTAGTGCATTCACGGCGACGACGGATCGCTGTGCCCTCATCGGCAGGACGAGAGTCGATTACTCGAGACTCTTCGTTTCGGCAGAAGGGACAGTTCACGGCGTGTCATTCCTCTCAATGCTGGGAAAAATCTGATCTTGGGTGTATTGGCGATTCAACTTTCCAACCACAACTTATGGAAGTATAGCGCCTTTTCACCCCAATATCTAGGGGTAAGAGTAAAGCAAGGGTTGAGAGTTGGCAATCACCTAAGCGCCGCTAGGGGCGTGTCGGGATGTAAATCTTCTGCCCCGCAACAAGTTCTGGGGAGTTAAGGCGATTTACCTCTATCAACTCATCGACCATATCTCGTTTATCTCCCGAGCCGCTCAAGCCTGCAGCGATCGACCAGAGAGTCTCACCCGGCTTTACAGTGATCTTCACATAGGGAGTCGTGGAGATTGATTCACTAGAACCTGCGGTAGCCCCAGAAAATAGCGAAAAACAAGCCAAAAGAAGGATGGAGAGTGATGCGACAACCGCGACTCTTGCAACTGCGCGACCTCGGGGGGTGAGGCGAACCTGCGCGTTGCTCCTTAAGGGGGACGGATGGATGGCGATCGTCGTCATCGTTCTCTCCAGCTACTACGAGCTATCTTCTAGAACGATCGTTGAGAGTGGGGATACTCTTCGAACGTCTGTTCTAAAGCAAAAGGTACACCCCGCCACTGACATCGGCAAGTTTTTTTAGAACATTTGTTTGAAATTCTCGTAAATTTGTTCTAAACTTCCCGCCATGACCCCAAAACTCTCTGAGCTCCCAGATGGCCCTGTTGATGAGAATGGCCTGACCTCCCGCCAACTCAAGATCCTCGAAGCAATCAAGAGCGCGATGGAAGAGAAGGGCTATCCCCCTTCAATGCGAGAAATTGGAGATGCCGCAGGTCTTGCCTCCCCCTCAAGCGTTAAGTACCAACTTGAAGCCCTCGAAGCAAAGGGCTGGATTCGTCGCGACCCCTCGAGAGGTCGCGCCCTTGAAGTTCTAACTCCTGGCGATGAGAGATTTGAAGATATAAAACCAGAACGCACTCATAACATCCCACTCGTTGGCCGAATCGCAGCCGGTGGCCCGATTCTTGCCGAACAGAATGTTGAAGAGTTGTTTCCACTTCCCGCCTCACTTGTTGGCGAAGGCGAATTGTTTATGTTGAAAGTAGTTGGCGATTCAATGATTGATGCCGCAATCTGCGATGGCGATTATGTTGTCATCCGCTCCCAGAAAGATTGCAATAAGGGCGAGATTGTTGCTGCGATGATTGATGGTGAGGCGACTGTAAAGACCTTCTCGAAGAAAGATGGCCATATCTGGCTACTCCCAGCAAACGATAATTACGCCCCGATAAATGGCGATAATTGCGAGATCTTGGGAATTGTTACCGCTGTACTTCGCTCGCTCCGCTAAACCCTTACATACTTCTCAAGCAGGTGAGCAAGAGCCCCATCTACTCTTGCACGTAACGCAGTCCCATCTTCAAGGTGCTCTTCGCGGAGAATCTCACCTTCTTCATGAATCCGACTAACTAAGTCTCCGCGGTTGTACGGAATCAGAGTTTGAATCTCAACTTTTGGCCTTGGAAGTGAGGCCTCAATCGCAGCTATTAACGCCGGTATTCCAGCGCCGGTATGAACCGAGACCGGATAAGCATCAGGCTCTTCGCGCATCACAAGGCGCATAACTTCCGGATCTGCAATATCGGCCTTATTTAACGCGATTATTTCGGGGATCTTCTCTCCCCCGATATCTCGAATAACTTCTCGAACCGCCTTGATCTGACCAAGTGGATCTTGATGAGAGCCATCGACAACATGGACGATTAAATCCGATCCCGATACCTCCTCAAGCGTTGATTTAAAGGCATCAATTAGCTCATGAGGAAGGTGCTTAACGAAGCCGACCGTGTCACTTAGCGTGTAAACGCGACCATCTTTTGTTTCGGATTTGCGCACCGTTGGATCAAGGGTGGCAAATAGAGCGTTCTGTACTAAGACACCCGCGTTGGTGAGGCGATTTAAGAGCGAGGACTTTCCGGCATTTGTGTAACCAGCGATTGCAACCGAGGGAATTGAGTTGCGCTTTCGCTCTCGGCGCTTGGTATCGCGGGCTACCTTCATCTCATTGATTTCGCGCCGCAATTTCGCCATCTTGTCGCGGATGCGACGACGATCAACTTCTATCTTGGTCTCACCAGGTCCGCGGCCACCGATGCCACCTGCTTGGCGCGAGAGTGAATCACCCCAACCACGAAGGCGTGGCAACATATAACTACCTTGAGCTAGCTCGACCTGGGCTTTACCTTCTTTACTCTTTGCATGTTGCGCGAAGATATCGAGAATCAAAGCGGTGCGATCAACAACTTTTACTTTTACCTTATCTTCCAAGTTGCGAAGTTGTCCTGGGCTCAATTCACCATCACAGATCACGGTATCGGCGCCAGTCGCTTTTACAACGCCCTTTAGCTCGCTAACTTTTCCAGAACCGATAAAGGTCGATGGGTCTGGCTTGTCCCGCCGTTGAATCAAGGCCTCCAAAACTTCTGAGCCAGCAGTCTCGGCAAGAGCGGCAAGTTCAGCCATTGAATTTTCGGCATCTTTAATTGTTCCTTCAGTCCAAACTCCAACTAGGACCACTCGCTCAAGGCGAAGCTTTCGATACTCAGCCTCAGAGATATCTGTAAGTTCGGTAGAGAGCCCGATAACTCGTCGTAGCGCCTGTCGATCGCTCAAATCTCGCTGGGTTGAGTCAAATGAATCTGGAATGAAGATATCGCTATCGAATTGGGCTGCGACCTCGGCGCTCTCTTGCAAGAGTTGGTCGTACTCTTCCTCGCTCCGTTTAGCCAAGAAAAGCCCCTATTTCAACATCTTTTACCAACACCGCAGGACCGGTGAGAATCGCATTTGAATGTAGATCAATCTCAACGACGAGGCGACCTCCTGGTGGGTGAATCACCCATTTAGATGGAAGGTTTTTCTTCTTTGCAATTGTTGCCGCAAGCGCAACGGCGCAAGTTCCAGTTCCACAAGACCTTGTCTCGCCAACACCTCTCTCATGAACCCGCATCGCCAACTCGCCATTTGCTAGAAACTTAACAAACTCTACATTTACGCCATCGGGATAAGACTCACTTGGTGATACCGAAGGCGAACTCTTCAAATCGCCTACTTCGCTAAGGTCATCTACAAATACAACGGCATGTGGGTTACCGACGTTGATGTTGTAGCCGCTCCAACTCTTTCCATTCGCACTCGCTGAGACTTCACCTTCGACTGGGGCGACCTGTCCCATATTCACCGTGATATCTCCGCTCTCGGGAACGCTCATATATTTCATCCCATCCCGAGTTTGGATCGGAAAAATCCCAGCGCCTTGATGCCCTCGGTCAACTAAGTAGCGCGCCATAACGCGGATCCCATTTCCGCACATCTCGGCGATTGAGCCATCAGCATTTCGATAATCCATAAACCACTTACCCTCGCGCTTGAGAATTCGAATCACGCCATCAGCGCCAATCCCGCTACCGCGCTCACACATCTTGCGGCAGGCAGTCTCACTCAAATCAATCTCACCAGCTGGGTCATAAATCAATACAAAATCATTCTCAGTGCCATGGCCATATGTGCCTTGAAGTGAACTCATCGTGATTAGCCAATCGTAGATGAGGTAATCGCATCTAGGCGCTCTGAGGTACCGCCCTTCAGCCACGTAATTCGCTCATCGCGCGAGAACCAGGTCTCCTGCCTTCGGGCATAAGCGCGGGTAGCACGTTTGGTCTCTTCCCGAGCTTCCTCTTCACTTACTGCACCCTCAAGAAAAGTGATTATCTGGTTGTAACCGAGAGCAGCTCTTGCTGTTTTCGCACTTGTGATTCCCTTATCGATTAAGGAGCGCACCTCTTCTACAAAACCGCTCTCCCACATTGCATCTACCCGCCGATCAATCCGCTCCTTCAAGTCATCGCGCTGCAACACAACTCCAAATTGCTTTGCATCTGGATAGTAGGAAGCCCCGGCTTTGGGAAGGTTTGCGGTAAAGGGAGCGCCAGTAATTTCAATAACTTCGAGGGCGCGCACTACTCTTCTTGCATTCTCCTTTGGAATTGCTGCGGCTGCAGCGGGATCTAACTTTGCAAGCCGGGCATGCATCTCATCAATCCCAACTTGTTGCGCCTCAATACTTAAACGAGCCCTAACAACCGGATCCGTATCTGGAAAATTTAACTCATCGAGAATTGCCTTTATATAGAGCCCAGTTCCGCCCACCACTACAACGTTCTTACCTTGTTTTATTAGGCTATCAATTTTCGCTCTTGCCCATCCTTGGTACTCAGCGACCGAAGCATCTTGAGTTACATCTAGAACATCAACTAAGTGGTGTGGGATTCCCTCACGCTGCTCGAGGCTTAATTTTGCAGTTCCAATATCCATTCCCCGGTAGAGCTGCATCGAATCGGCATTGATGATTTCGGCCTGTAATTTCTTAGCCAATTGGATTGATAAATCGCTCTTTCCAGTCGCAGTCGCTCCAACTATGAAAATCAAACTCATTTAACGAGAGAGCTCTTTAGTTGAGGGACTCCGAGAAATACCCCGTTCTTCTCTGCCTCCATCTTTCGCAGCTCAAAGGCATCTCCGCCGCGAGATTTTCGGATTTCAATCTTCTCACCAAAGATAAAGTGCGGCTTGGCGCTAGTGATTTTTACCTTCGCAACATCTCCTGGTCGTGCGCCTTCTTCACCAGATACTTCAAAGTGCACCAGTCGGAAATCTCTACTCTTGCCTTGGGCCCGGCCGGCTTCGATATCGGTGATCAAAACCTCGAGTTCACTTCCAATCACATCTTCATTTACCGATAGTGAGACTTCGTTTAGCTTCTTATGCAACCGGTCATAGCGTTCTGCGACTACATCCTCATCGATTTGATCTGGCATTTGCGCAGCTGGTGTTCCGGGGCGTTTGGAATACTTAAAGGAATAGGCGGCCAGGAAGCGTAATTCACTACAAACATCAAGGCTGGCTTGAAAATCGCTCTCACTCTCACCGGGAAAGCCCACAATCAAATCCGTAGTAATCGTTGAGTGCGGCATCGCTGCCCTAACTTTCTCAATAATTGCCCGATAGCGATCCACTCGATATGAACGGCGCATCGATTGCAAGATTCGATCCGAGCCGGATTGAAGGGGCATATGCAGATGCGGCATCACATTATGAGTTTGGGCCATCGCTTCTATTACATCATCTGTGAAATCGCGTGGATGTGGGGACATAAAGCGCACTCGCTCTAACCCATCGACCTTGCCACATTCGCGGAGCAACTTTGCAAAAGCTTCCCGGTCGCCAAAATCAACGCCGTAAGCATTTACGTTCTGTCCAAGGAGAGTTACCTCAGTTACTCCCTCATCAACGAGGGCGCGGATTTCGCCAAGAATTTCATCGCTCGGCCGGTCTTTCTCGCGGCCTCGAAGTTGTGGAACTATGCAGAAAGTACAGGTGTTATTACAGCCAACTGAGATTGATACCCAAGCCGAGAATGCTGAATGCCTTCGAGCCGGGAGGGTTGATGGGAAATGTTCTAGCGCTTCCTTAATCTCAACCTGAGAACGTTGCTCAATTCGGGCTCGTTCAAGGAGCGCTGGGAGGGAACCGACATTATGAGTTCCAAATACAACATCAACATAGGGCGCACGTTTAATGATGCTGCCCTTATCTTTCTGAGCAAGGCAGCCACCGATTGCAATCTGTAGATCTGGATTGGCTTTCTTTGTTGGGGCGAGGAAACTCAAATGTCCATAGAGCTTGTTATCTGCATTCTCTCTAACAGCGCAGGTATTAAAGACAATTAAATCGGGGTCCTGGCCCTCTAGGGCTGGCGTGTATCCAGCAGCATCAAGTGAACCTGCGATCCGCTCTGAGTCGTGGACATTCATCTGGCAGCCCAGAGTCTGAATTACATAGGTACGGTTCACGAGCGAATCGTACCTATCGCATTATCTAGCGGAGATTCCTAACTCCAGCATGACTCTATTGATGACATTTCCAGAGAAACCTCGTCTTGAGAGCGCTCCATGTAGTCGCCGGTAGGCAACTTGGGGTTCTAACTTTGCATAAGAACGCGCTTTTCTCTCTGCAAACTTAAGCGCGTTTTCATACTCAGCATCATCTGAGATATCACTTGTGATCCATTCGATGATCTCATCGCTTATGCCTTTAGAACGGAGCTCTCCGATGATTATTCGGCGCGAGACCTTTTTTGTACGTTGCCGGGATTCGCTCCAATATCGAGCAAATTCGTAATCATTAACAAAACCCTGTTCTTGGAGGCGAAAGAGAATTGCGTTGGCAACCTCTTCGGCGATACCTCGCTTCTTGAGAAGAGTGAAGAGCTCTCCCCTACTTTTCGCACGACGACCAAGTGCGCTAAGCGCAATCGTCGTTCCTACTTGGTAGGGGTCGCTCGCTACTTCTTCTTCAAGGAGTTGTTTAGAACTCGACATCAGCAGCAGCTTCATCAATCGCTGCAACTAGAGCAGGATCGATATCGGCAGTTGCGTAATGGTTACGGATCTTGGTCTCGATCTCATTTGCGAGATCTGGGTTATCGATAAGGAATTGACGGGAGTTCTCTTTTCCTTGGCCGAGTTGGTCTCCTTCATAGGTGAACCAAGCGCCGGATTTCTTTACGATTCCAAGATCAACGCCAAGATCTAGCAAGCTGCCTTCGCGAGAGATTCCAACACCGTAGAGGATGTCGAATTCTGCTTGCTTAAATGGAGGCGCCATCTTGTTCTTCACAACTTTGACGCGGGTTCTATTTCCAACCGCTTCTTGGCCATCTTTCAAGGTCTCAATTCGGCGGATATCCATACGGACTGAGGCGTAGAACTTAAGGGCTTTTCCACCAGTAGTTGTCTCAGGTGAGCCGAAGAAAACGCCGATCTTGTCGCGGAGCTGGTTAATGAAGATTGCGGTGGTCTTAGATTGGCTAAGTGCGCCAGTAATCTTTCGAAGCGCTTGGGACATAAGTCTTGCTTGAAGTCCCATATGTGAATCACCCATCTCACCTTCGATTTCAGCGCGTGGAACAAGAGCCGCAACCGAGTCGACCACAATTAAATCAAGTGCGCCGGAGCGAACTAGCATGTCCATAATTTCAAGTGCTTGTTCACCAGTATCTGGTTGAGAGACAAGTAGCGCATCGATATCAACGCCCAGCTTCTTTGCATACTCAGAATCAAAGGCATGCTCGGCATCAATAAAGGCAGCGATTCCGCCATTGCGTTGCGCATTTGCAATCGCATGTAGCGTCAGAGTTGTCTTACCTGAGGACTCAGGTCCAAAGATTTCAATAATTCTTCCGCGTGGTAGGCCGCCAATTCCGAGGGCGACATCGAGAGCGATTGAGCCGGTTGGGATTACCTCGATTGGTTGTGAGGTTCTCTCGCTCATCTTCATTACAGAGCCCTTGCCAAACTGACGCTCGATCTGGGCAAGCGCGGTATCTAGGGCCTTCTGCTTTTCAGGGGCTGGTTGGTTCTTATTTTCTTCAGTTGGATCTTTAGCGGGTTTAGCCACTTGTCTTGCCTTTCTCTTTATCGTTAGTTGGTCCAGAAGGTACGGACTACCACCGACGGCCTGAGTGATCTCGGGCGGAAGTGTGGAACCGCTCTGGTTGGACTAACAGCTAGGCGCTGTTATTAACCCAGAGTCTACCGAACATTTGTTCTAATGACTTTGAGACACGCCCCGCCCTACCGTGCCCCATGGCCACCACCCCATTTACCGCTCCGAGGCCAGCTGAATACGCCCCGATTCCTAAGCCGCTTAAACGCCGAACGGTAAAGAGTGAGATTCCCCCAGGGCCGCGCTCGCCACTTTTAACTTTGCAATTCCAGAAGGACACCCCAGGTTTTCTTCGAAGCGCCCGCGATCAATTCGGCGACCTCACCTCATTCTTCTTGGGAGGACAACTCTTCTACGGCGCCTTTGCGCCCGAAATGGTTCATGAAGTCACGGTTAGCAAACAACATAGTTTTATCAAAGGCGTTGGTTTTGAACGGATGCGCAAAGTTTTGGGAACTGGGTTACTCACAAATGAGGAGCCGATTCACCTGCGCCATCGCCGCCTTATGCAATCCCCATTTCATATCAGCAAGATTTCCTCATACGCAGAAACGATGCTTGCGCTTACCGATAAGCACATCTCAAATTGGCGCGCCGGAAGCGATGTAGAACTTGGCCCCGAGATGATGTCACTTACTTTCGACATCGTTGCCGAGATTCTCTTTGGCACAGATATAAGCGAAGATACCGAGCGAGTTCAAAAGTCAATGCATATTGCTATTGATCGAATTGAACGGACCATGCTCCCCGGTCTTGACCGGATGGATAGTTGGCCAATTCCTTACTTTAGAAAGTTCCAAAGTGCGGCCGATGATTTAAATCAAGTCGCTTCAAGGATTATCCGCGAACGAATCAAAGATGGAATAAAGCGCGATGACTTACTTGGAATATTGCTTGAGGCAACAACACCTGAAGGCGAGCGCTTAAGCGAGAGTGAAGTTTGCGACGAGACTCTAACTTTGATTTTGAGCGGGCATGAGACAACTGCAAATGTTTTAACTTGGGTATTTTCTTACTTGAGTGAAAATCCAAAATATTGGGATCAATTAGCAACGGAAGCCGAGACTGTTTTCGCTCATCGCGGAGCAGAAGATTTCGCAGCAAAACTCTTCGCCGCCCCACTTACAGCAGCGATTTTCAATGAAGTTTTACGCCTCTGTCCCCCAGTCTGGGTCGCTCCAAGGCGCGCCCTTGAAGATGTTGAACTAGCAGGTCGTTTTGTTCCTAAAGGCGCTCACGTTTTAGTAAGCCAATATGTAACTCATCGAGATTCACGCTACTTCAAAGATCCCGATGAATTTAGACCAGAACGATGGAGCGGCGACTTTGAAAAATCTCTTCCCAAAGGGGCTTTTTTCCCCTTCGGCGCCGGTACAAGAAAGTGCCTCGGTGATCAATTCGCGCTCCTTGAAGGTCGAATAATCATCTTGGAAATCGCTCGCCGCTTCCGCCTGCAACTCAAATCTGGATTCCCCAAAGCCCAACCACGCGCTACCTACAGGCCAAAGGGCAGCGTCCCGATGCGAGTTAACGCAGTTCGCTCTTAATCTCAGGATTGTGGCGGACGACTGCGCGCCAGATATCAGCAGGTTCCATACCCATAGCTAAGGCTGCTTCGATTGTTTGGCCACCGAGTTCAGCCAAGATGATGTCTTTGGAATAAGAAGGCGCCCAATCGGCTCCGAAGTGTTCATTTAATCTGCGGCGCAGTTCGGTAATCCGCATAGAACTAAAACTAGAGAATTGAGGAGATGCGATTTGCCTGCTCGCGCGAGTGTTCCTCTGAAAGCGGCGCTGTAACTTGTCCCATCAACCAACGAAGTACAAGTCCAACGCCAACAACATCGGTTGCAAATATCTTTGAAAGTTGGGCATAAATTTCAACCCAGACTTTGTGATCACGCGCAGTTAACGCAGCCGCCATTAGATCGCCATCGCGCTCAATCGCAGTGCGAAGTCCTTCGTGCGCCGAAATTTCACGGGAGATCATGTAAAGCGCTTCGGAACGGGATTGGGCAACGAGGGCGAGGGTTGAGATTCGATCGATTTCAGTTTCAACAAGTCCGACAAAAACTTCATGTTTATCTCTAAAATGGTTATAAAGCGAGGCGCGCGAAACTTGGGCGCGATCTGCAATATCAATCATGTTAGTTGCGCTTATTCCACTCTCACCGAGCAGCGCTCTGGCGGCGCTCATAATTGCGCCGCGAGTGCGGCGATGAACGGTGGATTGGTGTTGATAGTTGGAGCGGGCGCTGGATTCGACCACAGCGAAACCTTACGCGGCGTTCGTGTCGACGACCGTAAGTACTGGGATTTCGTGAAGCTTTATTTGAGTCGCTACTTCAACGAGTACTGATGAGAGATTTAAATTCAAAGCAATGCAGATCGAATTTAAAAGTTCGGAAGATGCCTCTTTCTGGCCTCTTTCAACTTCAGAGAGGTAGCCAAGTGAGACGCGAGCCTCTTTAGCAACGTCGCGAAGGGTCCGGCCTTGAGATGTCCGGGCGCCACGAAGCGCGCTACCGATATGGGTGCGCATTAACTCCATGACAATCCTTCCTAATTAATCCGAGGCTCTAAGGATACGCGTGAAGGCAGATAACGCGCCCTCTACCGCGCCGAAGCGGATGCTGGACCGATCCCCCGATAGCGATAACTTGATGTTTTCTCGTACCTGGCCGCCAATTATTGAGACCCAAACCTCGCCGGCGGCTACTCCGTGGGAATGACCGGGTCCGGCTACCCCAGTTGTTGAGATTGCCCAATCACTTCCAAATCTGCGTTTTGCACCTTCAGCCATAGCAATCGCGGCCTGCTGTGAGTAAGCCCCACGAGTATCAATCACATCTTTAGGGACATCGAGGTCGTGCAACTTGCTTTCGATTGAATATGCAATTACGCCTCCTAAGAATGAATGTGAGGCACCTTCAAAATCCGTGAGCGTCTTTGCAAGTAAACCACCAGTTAACGACTCCGCTACCGAGAGAGTCTCGCCACGCTCTCGAAGAAGGTTGATTACTTCCTGGCCCAAGTTCATTTCTGTTTGATCACCTGCCTAAAATATTCAGCGCCAGTCCAAATTGTTAGCACGATGGCGACTCCAAGCAAAATGTCTCTAGGTAAGTAAAGCGAGGTAGGAATAGGCAAGATGTAGAAACCAACGGAAAAGTTTTGCAGAAGAGACTTGAGTTTTCCGCCACGATTAGCTGAGATTACCTCCCGCTTGATTACTGAAAAGCGCAGGATTGTCACACCAATCTCGCGCGCCAAGATCAATACCGTGACCCACCACGGCATCTTTCCTAGGATCGAGAGTCCGATAAGCGCAGTTGCGATAAATGCTTTATCAGCGATTGGGTCAAGAATGATTCCAAAATGTGAAATCTGATTTCGCTTTCTTGCAATCCTTCCATCAAGAACATCGGTCATGCCTACGATAAAGAACATGGTCCAAGCAATTATCTGCCAGGTTGGATCTTGACCATCTTTTTGAAAGAGCGCCCATGCGCAAAACGGCAAGGCGAGAATGCGAAAGACGGTTAGCGCGTTGGGCAGATTCATAGTGGTTGAGCTACCAAATCTGCTCCTGCCACATCGCTAACTATGGCATCTACATACTCGCCCACTTTAAATTTGGTGCGAGGAGAATTTAGAAAAGTTGTGGAATCAACTTCTGGGCCTTGGTGCTCGGCCCGGCCTTCGCCGGTTTCGCTATCTTCAACTAGAACGCGTACTTGCTGCCCAATGCGCTCATTTGCCCGCTCGTAAATCAACTCTTCGGCAACTCGACGGAGCGATTCGGTCCGCTCGTTAATCAATTCAGTTTCTAATTTTCCGGTCATTGTTACCGCCTCGGTCTTATCTTCATCCGAGTAAGGAAATATTCCGATCGCATCAAGGCGCGCTTCACTTAAGAAATCCACTAACACTTGATATTCATCTTCAGTTTCACCTGGGAATCCAACGATAAAGTTGGAACGGATTCCTGCCTCAGGATTTAGCGCTCGGATCTGGGTTAAGAGGTGAAGGAATTTCTCCCCATCCCCAAATCGACGCATCCGACGAAGAAGTGTTCCGGCTGCATGTTGAAAGGAGATATCAAAATATGGAACAACCTTTGGAGTTGAAACTATTGCTTGCAAAAGTGTGGGACGAATTTCTGCTGGCTGAAGATACGAAAGTCTTATCCGCTCAATCCCATCTATTTCGGCAAGATCTGGGAGAAGTCGCTCAAGAATTCGTAAGTCCCCGAAATCCTTCCCGTAAGAAGTGGTGTTCTCACTAACAAGAAAAATCTCACTGACTCCGTTTTCTGAAAGCCACTTAGCCTCATCGAGAATTTCAGTCGGACGGCGCGAGATAAAGGCGCCCCGGAATTGCGGGATGGCACAGAAAGTGCAACGGCGATCGCATCCCGAAGCAATCTTTAGCGGAGCTAGGGGCGCATCACCAAGGCGCTTTCTAGAGAAGGCGGAAGCCTGGCCCATCGAGCCTTTAAATTCTTGTCTCTCTTCTTGGCGCTTTGCCGGCGAAATTGGGATGAGCGAACGGCGATCTTTTGGCTTATGGACTTCGAGTTTTTGACCATCCAATATTGAGCGAAGTCGATTTGAGATATCGGCATAATCATCAAAACCTAAGATCGCATCTGCCTCCGGAAGAGCTTCGGCTAACTCATCGCCATAACGCTCGGCCATGCAACCGACTGCGACTACTGCCCTTAAAGTTCCGTCATTCTTTAGTGAGTGAGCCTCAAGTAGGGCATCGACTGAATCTTTCTTTGCTGACTCGATGAAGCCACAGGTATTAATGAGTGCAATATCTGCGCTACCCACATCACTTATTAACTCCCAACCATCGGCTGCGAGGCGGCCAGCGAGTTCTTCCGAGTCGACTTCATTTCGCGCGCATCCCAAAGTAACAAGTGCAACAGTCTTAGGATTTGCGCGAGTGGGCGACACTCGCAGATTCTAGCGAGCGATCTAACCTTGATTAGAGAGGGCTTGTGGGCCAAACTCGAGTCTTACAACTTCACCGACTTTACCGGGGATGCCCAGATTTTCACCGTTGACGATAAGTTGAATAGCCCCAGCGTTACCAATCACAAGATATAAAAGCTGATCATCGCTGAAAGTCATCTGTTCGCCTTGGCGGATGCGTCCGCTGTATTGAGTGGCTCCAGAACTATCATTTACAGCAACCCATGAGAGTCCATTAACTCCCTTAAGAATTACCTCAACGCCATCAACTTTCTTCGCTACCGGGCCGCTCTCCACGACTTGAGTGGTCTCTTCGGAGAGAACATCATTGTTATTGCTCGTAGATATTAGCGCTCCCCCAAATACAAAAAGCGCAACGACACCCGCGGCAACTCCGGTGAGGCCTTTCCAAGAAATTGGTTTGCGAACTTTCTTTGCAGTTGTTGCATTTGTATCATTTAGTAATTCACGAATTGATTTATTTAATGGAATTGTCTGGGAATCAAATTTAGAAAGTATTGGATCTGCATCTGCGCCACAAACACGTGCAATATTTCTAATATGTCCACGGGCATATGCAGGTCCACCACTTGTCGTGAAATTATCGCGCTCCAAATCTTCAATTACGCTCTCTGGAATTCGGGTGCGCTTAGATAGTTCGCCAGTAGACAGACTTGCTGTCTTGCGAACTTCCGTTAAAGATGCGCCGACCGACATGTAAACCTCGCGGTTTGGGAGCGCGAATTTTACCGCCGAAAATTAGAGAAGGGCAACCCCTAATCTCTTTCTAACCCTTAAGGCTTCACCCTTGAAGAACGGAGAGCACCGAAGCCAAGTCCTCAGGCTTAACTAGAACAACCCGAGCCTTAGAGCCTTCTGAGGGTCCAACGATTCCTCGAGTCTCCATCAAATCCATCAGCCTTCCCGCTTTAGCAAAACCAATCCTTAACTTTCGCTGCAACATCGAAGTTGATCCGAATTGAGTTGATACAACTAGTTCAACTGCTTGGATAAGAAGTTCTAGATCATCGCCGATTTCGTCATCGATACCACGCGAAGTTACAACTGGTTTGAGAATATCTTCGCGATATACCGGCTTTAATTGTGAACGAACATGGCTTACAACCTGCTCAATTTCGCGCTCTGATACATATGCTCCTTGAATACGAATTGGTTTACTTGCGCCCATAGGAAGGAAGAGTCCATCGCCCTGGCCAACTAATTTCTCAGCTCCGGGACTATCCAAAATAACGCGTGAATCCGCAAGTGAAGATGTCGCAAATGAGAGTCGTGATGGGACATTCGCTTTAATCAATCCAGTGACAATATCTACGCTCGGCCGCTGGGTTGCAATAACAAGGTGAATTCCGGCTGCGCGTGCAAGTTGGGTGATTCGTACGATGCTATCTTCAACTTCGCGAGCTGCCACCATCATTAAGTCAGCTAACTCATCAACCACAATCAATAGATATGGATATGGTTGTAGCGGAACCTCCGCATTTGCAGGCGCTACTAATTTCCCTGAGCGGACCGCTTTATTGAAATCATCAACATGTCTAAATCCGTAGGTCGAGAGATCGTCGTATCGTAACTCCATTTCGCGTACTACCCAGGCTAGAGCTTCAGCTGCCTTCTTTGGATTTGTGATAATCGGAGAAATTAGATGTGGGATGCCATCGTATGCATTTAACTCAACCCGCTTTGGATCTATAAGAATTAGTCGGACATCATTAGGAGTTGCGCGCATCAAGATAGAAGTGACTAGCGAGTTAATCATTGAGGACTTACCAGCTCCGGTAGCTCCGGCAACCAATAGATGTGGCATTTTGGCAAGGTTTGCACAGATGAAATTGCCCTCTACATCTTTACCAAGTGCAATCACCATTGGGTGGTGATCATTACCAGCAACGCTCGAGCGGAGAACATCTCCGAGTGAGACGATTTCACGATCTGAATTCGGGATCTCAATTCCGACTGCGGACTTTCCGGGAATCGGAGAGAGGATTCGCACATCGCTACTCGCTACGGCGTAGGCGATGTTCTTCGAGAGGGCGGTAATCGCCTCTACTTTCACGCCCGAGCCAAGTTCAACCTCATAGCGAGTTACCGTGGGTCCCCGCATAAAACCAGTAACTTCGCAATCTATTTCAAATTCATTAAATAGCTCGGTTAACGCTTGAACAACAGAGTCGTTGGCCTTGCTCTTGCCTTTTGAGGCTGGCCCGGCACGAAGAATCTCCATCGCGGGCAGGATGTATGAATCCATGGACTGCAAAATTAATTGGACTGGGCGCTCTGGTTTTGCGGGCTCAGCTACCTGCTCTTTCGGGATTTCAACGGTGAATTCTTCATCAAAACTCTCTTCATCAATCTCTTCTTCAACCTCAGGTAGCTGTTGCACTAGCGGTGTTTCAAAAGGAGGGGTTTCTGAGATTTCAAACTCTTCGATCTTGCGCTCACGACGCTCTTCTAGCGCATCGCCAACTTTCTCCTTAGCGCCGCTAAATAACCCACCTATAAATGCAAAAACAGTTGAGAGCGGAGTTGCGGTTATAACTAGCAAACTAAACAAGAAGATGAGAGCAAGAATCGGAATGGCAATTACATCAGTTACTAAGCCGACAAGAAGTGTTGATATTCCGTACCCAATCCATCCACCCCCCTCACGCATCGCAGTTGCGCCGGTATCTATTGAAGTTGGGTTAATAATGTGTATGAGTCCAGTAACGCTAATTAGCATCAAGATTGATCCGATTAAAACTCTGCCGTTTGCGGCCTTATCTTGTGGAGCCCTAAAGAGTCGGAATGCAAAATATCCAAAGAGAATTGGCGTAAGAATGGCAACTCTTCCTACCGCGCCATAGAAGAATGAATAAGAAGCATCGCCAAACCAATTATCAAGTCGCCACCAAGATGCAGCAGCGGCAATCAATCCGATAATGAGAAGTAGAAAGCCAATTCCATCGCGTTGATGTTCGGGATCTAAATCTTTAGCGCCTTTGGTAATAGCACGAATGGTTGCGCCGAGCCCCTTTGCTATCCCCCGCCAAATAGAGGTAAGCAGGCGCGATAAACCAGCGAGGAATCCGCTCGCAGCCTTCTTACTACTCTTCGTAGCCATAACGAAAAAGCGTATGGCAATTGAAAAATCTAGAGAGTGAGGCGCGCCGTCAGACTTCGATAACGACCGGGACGATCATCGGGCGTCGACGATGTTCGCCACCAACCCAACTACCAACAGTTCTTCGAACAACTTGTGAAAGTTGATGTGTACCATTTGTTCCGGCTGCTACCGCACCTGCGAGAGCTTTCTCAATTTTCACTTTCACTTCATCAAATAACTCTAAATCTTCTGCAAAACCGCGCGCGTGAATATCTGGGCCAGCCACAATCTTTCCGGTTTGTGAATCAATTACGACAATCACCGAGATGAATCCCTCTTCCCCAAGAATCCGTCGATCTTTTAATGAGTCCTCGGTTATATCTCCGATACTCATTCCATCGACATAAACGAATCCACAAGGTACGGCGCCCACAATCTCGGCTTTTGAATTGGCAAGATCAACCACAACGCCATTTTCAGCAATCACAACATTCTCTCTCCGAACTCCAGTAGAAATAGCGAGTTCAGCATTTGCCTTCATATGGCGCCATTCACCATGTACCGGCATAACATTCTTGGGCTTAACTATGTTGTAGCAATAAAGAAGCTCCCCAGCAGCTGCATGGCCAGAAACGTGTACGAGCGCATTGCCTTTATGCACAACCCGGGCTCCAAAACGCGTCAATTCATTTATCACTCGGTAAACCGCATTTTCATTACCAGGAATTAAAGATGAAGCAAGGATGACGGTGTCCCCGGGTCCGACCTTGATCCGATGATCTCCATTTGCCATTCTTGAAAGTGCCGCAAGTGGTTCACCTTGAGAGCCGGTTGATATCAATACAACATCTTCACCATGATCATCAATCTCATCTTCACTAATCAATGTGTTTGGTGGGATGTGTAAAAAACCTAGTTCTGAGGCGAGTGACATGTTTCGCACCATGCTGCGGCCAATAAAGGAGACCTTCTTATTATGGGTATAGGCAAGATCAATAACTTGCTGGACGCGATGAACATTTGAGGCGAAGGAAGCAACAATCACGCGCCGCTTTGCGCTCGCAATTACGCGATCCAAGACCGGCATGATCTCCCGCTCTGAAGTTGTGTATCCGGGGATATCAGCATTTGTCGAGTCGACCATAAAGAGGTCAACTCCTTCGCGCCCTAACTCAGCAAAACGAGCTAAATCCGTGATCCTTCCATCAAGTGGTAGTTGGTCCATCTTGAAGTCGCCAGTATGAAGAACTGTTCCAGCAGGAGTGCGAATTACGACGGCCAGGGCATCTGGGATTGAGTGATTTACGGCGACAAATTCAAGTTCGAAATTTCCAACTTTGCGGCGCTGACCTTCTCTTACCTCAATTGTGATTGGTGAGATCCGATGTTCTCTTAACTTTCCTTTGGAGAAGGCAAGAGTTAGTTGAGAACCAATAACCGGAATATCTTCCCGCTCTCGCAAGAGATAACCGAGTGCGCTGATGTGATCTTCATGTCCATGGGTAAGAAAAACTGCTTTGATATCGCGCAGGCGATCTCTAATGTAGGAAAAGTCCGGCAAGATTAAATCTACGCCGGGCTGATTATCTTCTGGGAATAAGACACCACAATCGACGACAAGTAATTCGCCGTCATATTCAAAAACCGTCATATTTCTTCCAACTTCGGCAAGTCCGCCAAGTGCGACTATGCGAAGAGTCTTTGCAGGAAGTCTTGGTGGCAACCCGAGTTCGGGATGCGGATGATTCATTATTTGAGTTTCACTCCACCTTGTTTTAGATCCTCACGAAGTTGTGAAATCTGTGCATCAGTCGCATCAACGAGTGGCAGGCGAACACGCCCGCCGGGAAGTCCCATTAACTTCATCGCAGCTTTTGTAAGAATCGCTCCTTGAGTACGGAAAGTTCCGGTGTAGACCGATAATAACTCTTGATGAATCGCAAGTGCGCGCTTTGAATCACCGGCAAACCAACTATCTAACAGCTCACGGAGGCGAGCACCGACCGTGTGGCCACAGACTGAAACGAATCCGACTGCGCCAACTGATAGAAGTGGAAGATTCAAAATGTCATCACCGGAATAAACGGGAATTCCTGATCTCTTTATTACCCAAGAGGTCGAAGCAACATCGCCCTTTGCATCCTTTAACGCAACGATTTTCTTATGTTCGGCAAGGCGACAGAGTGTGTCCGGTTCGATTGCCATCCCGGTCCGCCCAGGAATGTCATACATCATTACTGGTAAATCAGTGCTATCTGCAATCGCACGAAAGTGGGCTTCGATTCCAGCTTGTGGCGGCTTGTTGTAATAAGGAGTCACAACGAGCAAGCCATCAGCCCCTGCTTTCGCTGCCATCTCCGCTTGTTCTACCGAGTGAGTTGTCTCGTTATTTCCAGCGCCAGCAACAATCTTTAACTTACCGCCGGTTACCTTCTTAACAACCTTGATGATCTCAACTTTCTCATCATCGCTAGTGGTTGGAGCCTCACCGGTAGTTCCATTTACAACAATTCCATCATGACCGGTGCTCTGAAGATGTGAGGCTAACTTTTCAACTCCGGCCCAATCAATACTTAAATCATCTTTGAATGGGGTAATCATGGCCGTTAAGAGGCGGCCAAAAGGCGTCGGAGTCGACATGCGCCAAGGCTACTACGGTGCTACTCGTCCTGACTTCTGGAATGCGCCATAAGTAATTGGCATCAAGCGTGCAAAATGCTCTTCCATCTTCTCGGCCACCATCTCTATCTCGCGCTGTGGGTAGCTTGGGAAATGTGATCCCTCGCGGCTGGTGCGAAGCGATAGGAAGTTCATCAAAGCTCTTGCATTCATCGTGACATACATCGATGAGTAGAGCGCTACCGGAAGAACTGCGCGCGCAACTTCTCGAGCAACCCCGGCATCAAGCATCTTCTTATAGTTCTGATAAGCCAAGATATAAGTCTCTTTCATGGCATCAACGGTTACTTTGAACTGTTCATCAGTTCCATCTACGAAAACATAATGACCAGTCTTCCCGGTTTGAACGAGTTTCCGCTCTTTGCTGGGGATGTAGAAAACTGGTTTTAACTCTCGATATCTACCGCTCTCCTCATTATAAGAAGCGATGCGATGGCGCATAAATTCACGGAATACAAATATTGGCGCGCTCACAAAGAAAGTCATCGAGGTATGTTCAAAGGGAGAGCCATGGCGCTCGCGCGCTAGATAGTTAATCAATCCTGCGGATCTAGATGGATCAGTTTCGATTTCTTCCCGAGATTGTTCGCCAGCAGTTGAAACTCGAGCCGCCCAAATAACGTCAGCATCATTGGCACTTGCCTTTACCAATTCGACAGTTACATCATCGCGAAAGACTATTTCGGGATATCCCTCGGCTTCACTCACGAGCGTGACCCTATCTTTGAGGCGGTTATGGCGGCGCGATTGATAAGGCAAAATAGTCGCGTGTCATTTCCCCGCCGCGCCGTGTTACGCGACTCACTTAGCGTGGCGATCCCGGTCGGCAGTTATGGCGCTGCTTTCGGGGCGGCAGCTGTTGCTGGTGGCTTTTCGGTAGCCCAAGCCTGCGCTTTATCGCTACTGCTTTTCTCGGGCGCCTCACAATTTGCAGTTGTTGGAGTTATGACCGGTGGCGGAAGCGCGCTAAGTGCAATTGCAACGGGCGCGCTACTTGGAATTCGAAATGGCCTTTATGGAATGAGAATGGCGCCGATACTAAATCTGCGCGGATTGAAACGAGCGCTAGGTGCGCAAATCACAATAGATGAATCAACGGGCGTAGCAATTTCGCAGGAAAATCGGGGCGAAGATGCGATGCGCTATGGCTTCTTTGCAACTGGAATTGGCATATTTTTCTTCTGGAATCTCTTCACTTTAATTGGCGCACTAAGTGCAGATTCAATAGGTGATCCTTCAAGTTGGGGCCTTGATGCAGCCGTTCCGGCAGCTTTCCTAGGTTTGGTTTGGCCACGGTTGGTTGATAAGAAGAGTCGAATCGCCGCACTTCTTGCAGTAATCATTGCACTTTCACTAACACCTTTTGTCGGTGCTGGATTTCCAATCATCGCAACCGTTCTTATCGCAATAGCGCTGGGATGGAGTACGAAATGAGCCAACTTTGGATCGCAGTACTCGGGGCTAGCGCACTCTGCTTTATCCTGAAACTTCTTGGGTATTCACTTCCAGAAAGTTTTTTTAGTAATCCCCGATTGCAACGTATAAACGCGCTAATCCCGGTCGTCTTACTTAGCGCACTGGTTGCTTCTCAAACTCTGACTAAGGATTCGCAGGTAATCGTTGATCACCGTATCGCTGGTGTCTTAGTGGCAGCCGTCGCGCTAAGGTTTAAGGCGCCATTTCCCTTGATGATGTTACTTGCGGCTTTGGTTTCAGCGCTTCTATACCGTTCAAACTCAATCTAAAGAACTTTGAGCGCCTCTAACTTCTCTTTGAGAGCGTTATCAGATGGCTCAGTGAGATGAGTTCCGTCTGGGAAAAGGATGACCGGAATTGAACGCATTCCGCCGTTGATCTCGATGACTTTCTCAGATGCGCTAGCGTCGGCCTCGACATCTATGTAGTTATAAGAAACCTTGTTGCTATCAAGGAAGCGCTTTGACCGGCGGCAATCCCCACACCACTCCGCGCCATACATAGTTATCTCAGCCATCATTGCTCCTAACTTAGTTTCAAGTAATGCTCTAAACCTACAGTTAATCCTGGGTTCTTACTTACTTCACGAACACCAAGAAGAACTCCGGGCATAAAACCACTTCTATCAAGGGAATCATGGCGAATCGCCAACGTCTCGCCCTTCTCGCCAAACAAGACTTCTTGATGAGCAACTAAGCCGCGAAGGCGTACCGAGTGAATTGGGATATCTCCGACCTTTGCACCGCGCGCTCCATCTAGCGACTTACTTGTCTTATCGGGCATGGGAGCAAGTTTTGCTTTCTCTCTAGCTTCGCTCATCAGCTCTGCTGTTCTTGTAGCAGTTCCACTCGGGGCATCTGCTTTCTCCGGGTGATGCAATTCAATTATCTCGGCCGACTCAAAGTAGCGAGCGGCGGTTGCTGCGAATTGCATCATTAAAACCGCAGCAAGGCCAAAGTTAGGGGCAACTAGTAAGCCGACTTTTGGATTAGCCGCAAGTAAATTCTTCAAAGAATCTATTTTTGCCTTATCAAATCCGGTTGTACCAACAACGCTATGAATTCCAGTTTCAATTGCAAATTTTAAATTCCCCATTACTGATTCTGGGGTGGTGAAATCAACCATTACTTCAGCCTTTGAACTCTTTAGAAGATCCAGTGAATCCCCAAGATCAATCTCAGCTACCAATTCAAGATCGCTTGTAGCTTTAATGGCGCGGCAAACCTCATTACCCATCCGACCTCTTGCGCCAAGGACTGCTACTCGTATCGCCACTATGCCATCACCTTCTCGAAGACCGACTCTTTATTGAATGGACCAACAATGGCAAGGGTAGGGCTCTTGGTGAGGAATTCGCCAGCCAATTCCCGAATGTCACTCGAACTCACCCTGGTAATCAAACCAAGAATCTCATCGAAGCTCTGGATTTCGCCATGCACTAGCTCGCTCTTGCCGATTCGGCTCATTCGAGAACCGGTGTCTTCTTGGCTCAAAACTAGGGTTCCTTTTACCGCGCCCTGTGCGCGCAATAACTCTTCATGGGTAAGACCATAAACCGCAACATCATTTAGCACTTCGCGAATTAGTGAAATTACTTCGGTCGCTTTGGAAGGAGTACATCCGGCGTAGAAGCCGAGCGCTCCGGTTCCAGCGAATTGTTGGGCGTAGGAATAGACCGAATATGCAAGGCCACGTTTCTCGCGAATCTCTTGAAAGAGTCGCGATGACATCCCGCCGCCGAGAGCAGCAGAGAGAACGCTCATAGCAAAGCGTCGCTGATCATCCCGAGCTACGCCATCGACTCCTAGGAAAAGATGAGCTTGTTCGGTTTTGCGATGTATTAAGCCGATTCTCTCTCCGTGCCGCTTAACCTTTGCAGTTGAGCGCATCTTGAATTCACTTTTCGTATCGCCTAAGAAGCCATCGCGAGACATTGCCTTAACAACCGCATCAATTACTTTCTGGTGCTTAATGTTTCCAGCGACAGCGATGACAATATCTTCGGGAAGGTAGCGCTTTTTGTAATAGTTGAATATCGAGTTTCTCGACATTGATGTGATTGATTCAACTGTTCCAAGAATTGGACGGCCTACAGGGGTATCTCCAAAGAAAGTTTCAGCAAAGAGATCATGCACCAAATCAGAGGGATCATCATCGCGCATTGATATCTCTTCCAGAACTACTTTTCGCTCTGCATCTACATCTTCGGGTCTACCAAGCGAAGAGGTAATTAGATCTGAGATGACATCGATTGCGAGCGGCAGATCAGCATCAATAACTCTGGCATAAAAGCAGGTGTATTCCTTTGAGGTGAAGGCATTCATCTCGCCGCCAACTGCTTCAATCGATGATGAGATATCTAGCGCGGTACGAGTCTTAGTTCCTTTAAAGAGCAGATGCTCTAAGAAATGTGAGGCGCCCGCAACGCTAGGTGATTCATCGCGCGAGCCGACATTGACCCAGATACCAAAGGCAGCGCTTCGAACATTGAGTATCTCTTCTGTGACAATGCGCAAGCCGCTTGGATGAACGGTCTTGCGCACAGTCATAATCAGTTATTCGCTTGCTGTCTCTTCAAGAACTGGAACTAGTGAGAGCTTGCCCTTTGGATCGATTTCACCGATCTCAACATGGACCTTATCTCCGACCTTCATTACATCCTCTAGATTCTCAATCCGCTTTCCACCATGCATCTTGCGGATCTGTGAGATGTGCAGCAGGCCATCTTTCCCGGGTAGAAGATTTACGAAAGCACCGAAAGCTGCAAGCTTCACAACAGTTCCGTTGTAACGCTCACCAACTTCAGGAAGCTTTGGATCTGCGATTGCGATGACTTGGGCCTTGGCAGCATCAGCTGCAGTTCCATTTGTCGCACCGATATAAATCGTTCCATCATCTTCGATAGTGATCTCAGCGCCAGTCTCTTCTTGAATCTGGTTGATGACCTTACCCTTAGGGCCGATAACAGCGCCGATTTGATCGACTGGAATCTTGATGCTGATGATCCGTGGAGCCAGTGGATTCATATCATCTGGACGATCAATCGCCTCATTCATAACGTTGAGGATTGCTAAGCGAGCCTCTTTGGCTTGTAGTAACGCTGCGGCAAGAACGCTTGCTGGAATTCCATCAAGTTTCGTATCGAGCTGTAGCGCGGTAACAAAATCCTTTGTGCCAGCTACCTTGAAATCCATATCTCCGAATGCATCTTCGGCGCCGAGAATGTCAGTAAGTGCGACATATTCAACTTTGCCATCAACATCATCAGAGATAAGACCCATTGCAATACCTGCGACAGGTGCCTTCAGAGGCACACCAGCGTTAAGTAGTGAAAGCGTGGATGCGCAGACAGATCCCATTGAGGTAGATCCATTTGAGCCGAGCGCTTCAGATACTTGGCGGATTGCATAAGGAAACTCTTCGCGAGTTGGAAGAACTGGAAGAAGTGCGCGTTCTGCAAGTGCGCCATGACCGATTTCGCGGCGCTTTGGCGAGCCAACTCGACCAGTCTCACCAGTTGAGTAAGGCGGGAAGTTGTAGTTATGCATGTAACGCTTGTGATCTTCAGGGTTCAAAGTATCTAGCTGTTGCTCCATCTTGAGCATATTTAGCGTTGTTACACCGAGGATTTGGGTCTCTCCGCGTTCAAAGAGCGCCGAACCATGTACTCGAGGAATCACTTCTACTTCTGCAGTTAGTGGCCGGATATCTTTAAGACCGCGGCCATCAATTCGGATCTTGTCACGAAGTACGCGTTGGCGGACCAACTTCTTTGTGACTGAGCGAAGAGCAGCAGAGATTTCCTTCTCGCGTCCTTCAAAATCAGGAGCAAGCTTCTCTTTGACTTCAGCTGAGATTGCATCAAGTTCAGTTTCGCGCTCTTGCTTTCCAGCAATCGTAAGCGCTTTAGCAAAACGATCCTTTGCGGCCTTCTCAACAGCGGCATATGCATCATCTTGATAATCCAAGAAGACTGGGAATTCTGCAGTTGGTTTTGCGGCGACCTTTGCCAGCTCGATTTGAGCTTCGCAGAGAATGCGGATGAATGGCTTTGAGGCTTCAAGACCAGCTCCAACAATCTCTTCAGTTGGTGCGCCTGCTCCACCTTGGATAAGCGAGATGGTCTTTGTTGTTGCCTCAGCTTCAACCATCATGATTGCAACATCATCACCAGCGATTCGACCAGCTACGACCATATCGAATACGGCGCGCTCTAATTCACTGTGATTTGGGAAAGCAACCCATTGGCCATCGATAAGTGCAACGCGAACTCCGCCGATTGGTCCTGAGAAAGGAAGTCCAGCAAGTTGAGTGGACATCGATGCTGCGTTGATAGCGATCACGTCATACATATGATCGGGATTCAAAGCCATAACGGTTACAACGATCTGTACTTCGTTACGCAATCCTTTAATAAAGGATGGGCGAAGTGGGCGATCGATCAAACGACAGGTAAGAATCGCATCCTCTGATGGGCGACCTTCACGACGGAAGAATGATCCGGGGATTCGACCCACCGAATACATACGCTCTTCCACATCTACTGTGAGTGGGAAGAAATCAAATTGATCTTTTGCATTTTTAGATGCAGTTGTTGCTGAAAGCAGCATCGTCTCATCATCTAAATAAACGACTGCGGTTCCCGCAGCCTGGCGCGCTAAGCGCCCGGTTTCGAAACGAATCTCTCGTTTTCCAAATTTACCGTTGTCTATTTTTGCAACGGCATAACTAACGTCTTGACCCTCCATGGGTCTCTCCTATTCTCTATTCCCACCACAGCTACCAGAGAATGGATCTTCGATCGAAGCCCACGGCAATCATCCGTAGGCCACCACCGAGGACCAGTCGTCCGGCCTGTGGCGAGATTTATTAAGTTATTTCAAACTATCGGCGGATGCCGAGCTTGTCGATAATCGCGCGATAACGAGCGATATCGGTCTTTGCAAGGTATTGCAAAATTCTGCGACGGCGACCTACAAGTAGAAGCAGACCACGACGGTTGTGGTGATCGTTCGCATTTGTCTGTAGGTGCGTAGTGAGTTGGTCGATGCGCTTTGAAAGGAGCGCAACTTGTGCCTCAGGGCTTCCTGTGTCTGATGCAGAGGCGCCAAACTTTGTGATTACTTCCTTCTTCTCGGCAGCTGTTAGTGCCATGTCTAACTTCCTTTACATCTATCACGAGGGCCCTCGGTCTTAAACACGAGGTCACAATTTCTCGCTTGCGAAGGGAAAATCTACCAGCGCGCTCGAATTGTGAGAAATCGAGCGAGAATCACGCGTGATAGCGGGTCAATTCGCGCGCTTTATCGCAGTCAATCTTCATCTGCGCAAGGAGTGGATCAAGTCCATCGAACTTAATTGTGTCCCGCAATCTCCAACCGAATTCAACCTTTGCGATGCTGCCATATAAATCCAAATCAGTTTGATCTAGCGCATACGCCTCGATCTGCCTTCCGCGCACTCCATCAAAAGTTGGATTAGTGCCGATTGAAATTGCGGCTGGCCACTTATGAGTTCCTACCGTTAACCATCCGGCATAAACACCATCACTTGGAATAGTTGCGTTAGTCGATACCTCAATATTTGCAGTTGGATATCCAATTTGTCGACCGCGTTTCTCGCCGTGAATGACCGGACCAATAAGTTGGTGTGGACGAGTTAGTAACTCGCGTGCAATCTCAATATTTCCACCAATAATTGCTTCGCGAATCCGAGTAGAAGATACCGAGGTTCCAAGTTCACTTTCTAAGTCAAGTGCGTAGACAGGTAAAGCTGAGTGCTCTTTCAAATAATTGGTATCTCCACTTGCCTTTGTGCCAAATCTAAAATTTGCGCCGACAACTAGCTCCTTTGCACCTAGTTGATCTTTAAGAATTAACTTTATGAACTCATCTGGTGTTAATTTTGAGAATTCGCTCGTGAATTCAATAACGGCGACGCTAGATACTCCGTGAACCATTAGTTGGTGCACCCGCTCAGTTAAGGTAAGAAGTTCACTTGGACCTGTGTTGTTGGATAGCACAGCGGCCGGATGGGGATGGAAAGTTAGTGCGACAACTGGTGCATTAAGCGTGAGGGCTTTTTTGATGATTGCCTGGTGGCCTTTATGAACACCATCAAAGATACCGATAATGACCGTCGCACCCATTAATGGTGCGCCATGCCAATTCAGTTCTGCGCTCTTATTCACAAGTTGAATTCTTTCATGAGTTGAAAACTATTATCGGTTGAGCGCGGCCATCTTGATTCTCAAGGATTGCAACCACATCACCGCTCGGCCCAAGAGCGGCAACTATCCCATCTTGGCTAGAGGCTTCAATTCGTCTTCCGAATCGCAATTCAGCCACTTCATCAAATCCAAGAGCTCGGGTAGGCATAACCTTAGATATAGCCGCTGCAAGTGCGAATAATTCAGCGCTTTCAATTGGAGCTGCTGCTTCGATTTTAAAAGGTGAAACTTCAATTCGGCGAAGTGCAATCAGATGACCGCCGACTGCCAATTCAGCCCCAAGATCACGAGCAATCGCACGAATATATGTTCCGGCAGAACAGATTACATCAATCTCAACATCGAGGTGCTCTCCCCTATTGATAGCAATTACCTCAAGCTTGCTTACCGTTACTTCCTTTGGTGCGAGCTGAACTTCTTTTCCATCCCGAACCATCTCATAAGCTCGCTCGCCAGCCACTTTCTTGGCCGAAACGGAACTTGGGACTTGCATAAAAGTTCCGCGGGATTTATCAAGGGCAGAATGAATGTCTTTGTCTTCTACTTTTTGCCAATCTTTAACTTTAGTTACTTCACCTTCTCGATCATCAGTCACTGTCGAAATACCTAATCTGATTGTTGCTTGGTAGCGCTTATTTCCATTCACGATGTATTGCAGAAACTTTGTAGCGTTATTTACACCAATCACAAGTACGCCAGTTGCCATTGGATCTAGAGTTCCAGCGTGGCCAACTTGTTTTGTGCCTAACCGCTTTCGAAGCTGGGCAACTACATCATGGCTAGTTATCCCAGCCGGCTTATCTATTACTAGAAAGCCATGTTCCTTACTCATTCCGCTTCGCGCACGCGCGGCGTTCTATATGGGTCGCTTCCACCAATTGGCTTTGCCTCATCGCGCAGATGAGCAATCTCCTCATCATGCTTCTTAACTTGATCTAGTAAGTCCTCAAAGTTCTTCGCAGTTTCCGAGAGCGCATCTACAAAGAAGGTAAGGGTTGGAACGATTCTTGTGCCTAGTTCGCGCCCAACTTCAGTCCGAAGCACGCCTTTAGCGCTCTCTAACGCTTTTGCAGTATTTGCCCTCGCCTCATCATCACCCAAAACGGTGTAGAAAATCGAGGCTTGTTGTAAGTCGCCAGTTACTCGGACATCGGTGATAGTGACAAAGCCAAGTCTTGGATCTTTGATCCGAGTTTCTAGAGCTTGTGCAACTACGACCTTTATTCGGTCGGCCACCTTAGCGACGCGATGTGATTTCCCCATTACGCACGCTTCTTCTCGCGCATCTCGAAGACTTCGACAATGTCACCGATTTGGATATCTTTGTATGAACCAAGGCCGATACCGCACTCAAAGCCTTCGCGGACCTCAGTTGCATCATCCTTGAATCGTCGTAGCGACTCAATCGTTAAGTTATCGCCAATCACGACGCCATCGCGAAGTACACGCGCTTTTGCGTTTCTTCTGATGATTCCGGAGGTAACGAGCGAACCAGAGATTGTCCCGAATTTGCTCGACTTAAAGACTTCGCGCACTTCAGCAGAACCAATTGTTGCCTCTTCATACTCAGGCTTAAGAAGTCCCTTAAGTGCTGCTTCAATCTCTTCGATCGCCTTGTAGATAACGGAGTAGAAGCGAACTTCAACTCCTTCTTCATCAGCGAAGGTTGCGGTTTGCGGTTCTGGTTTCACATTGAATCCGACAACAACTGCGCCGGATGCAGATGCAAGAGTGATATCACTCTTTGTGATTGCGCCAACGCCACGGTGAATAACTCGAAGATCAACTTCACTACCAACATCTAATTGGACGAGCGCATCTTCAAGCGCTTCAACTGAACCACTCACATCGCCCTTAAGAATCAAATTAAGAGTTGTGACCTTGCTCTTCTCGAGGAAGTCTTCAAGTGAGACTTTCTTCCGTGCCTTTGCTAGAGCTGCATGGCGTTCACCAGCTTGACGCTTCTCTGCGATTTGGCGAGCGGTGCGATCATCAGGAGCGACGATAAAACTATCGCCAGCGCTTGGGACCGAGGTAAAGCCAAGAACTTGTACTGGTCTTGATGGACCAGCGATTTCCACTTCATGTCCAAACTCATCCATCATTGCGCGAACTCGACCGAAAGCAGAGCCGGCAACAATTGAATCGCCTTGCTTCAAAGTTCCGCGTTGCACTAGAACGGTAGCGACCGGGCCGCGACCACGATCAAGGTGCGCTTCAATTGCAACACCACGAGCGTCATCTTCATGAATTGCGCGAAGGTCAATTGCAGCATCAGCAGTCAATAAGATCGAGTCGATTAATTCGGAGATGCCAGTTCCTTTAACCGCCGAAACATCAACAAACAATGTATCGCCGCCGTATTCCTCAGCAACGAGGTTGTACTCAGTTAATTGTTGGCGGACTTTGGCTGAGTTTGCGCCCTCTTTATCAACCTTATTTACTGCAACAACAATGGGGACGCTGGCAGCTTGGGCGTGATTTAACGCTTCGATTGTTTGTGGCATAACGCCATCATCTGCAGCGACAACGAGCACAGCAATATCGGTTACTTTCGCACCACGTGCACGCATAGCGGTAAAAGCTTCATGGCCCGGGGTATCGATAAATGTGATTGCACGATTTATGCCGTTATGGTCATGGTGAATTTGATATGCACCGATGTGCTGCGTGATTCCGCCAGCTTCGCCCTTAACAACTTCGGTCTGGCGAATCGCATCTAGAAGCCTCGTCTTTCCATGATCAACATGGCCCATGACTGTTACGACTGGTGGGCGAACATCAAGATCATCTGGATTTACATCAGCTATCTCTTGATCAAGGTTGATATCGAACTGCTCGAGAATCTCACGATCCTCATCCTCGGGAGAGACGATTGTTATCTTGTAGCCAAACTCATTTCCAAGCATCTCAAGGGTGCTCTCATCAACAGTCTGTGTTGCTGTAACCATTTCGCCTAAATGAAATAGGACGGAGACTAGTGATGCGGGATCTGCGCCAATTTTCTCGGCGAAATCAGCGAGCGATGCGCCGCGACGGAGACGGACTGGGGTATTTCCATCACCTCTTGGAACAATTGCACCGCCAATTGTTGGCGCTTGCATATTGTCGATCTCTTCACGAAGCGCTTTCTTACTCTTGTAACTCTTTTTCTTTCCGCCACCTTTTCCAAATGCTCCGCCTGCACCAGGACGCGCACCGGGACGACCTGGTCCGCCAAAACCACCGGGGCGTTGTCCGCCACCAGGTTGTGAACGATAAGGACCAGTTGTTTGTGGACCGCGTGGACCACCTTGTTGTGGACGCGCACCGCGTTGATCAGTTCTCTGATCTGGTCGTGGTGGACGCGCAGCAAATCCAGGACGAACTGAACCTGGTCTTGGTCCTGACATTGGAGGTCTCGCTCCACCAGGTGTTGCAGGTCTTGGTGGACGCGGACCACCTTGTGTTCCAAATGGATTATTTCCAGGACGAGCTGGTGGTCTAGGTGGACGCGGACCAGCTGAAGTCCCAAATGGATTATTTCCACCGCGCGCTGCTGGTGGACGTGGAGCAGAAGGACGCGGTCCTGCGGCTGGCGCAGATGGAGTTGCTGGCGTGATGGGCTGAACTGTTGGAGGAATTACTGGTGGAACAACAGGAGGAACTATTGGCACTTCGGCTACTTCTTCAACCTTTGCAGCACTCTTCTTAGCGGCGGTCTTTTTTGCTGGCGCCTTTTTCGCAGGCTTCTCTTCACCAGCTGGTTTTCCAACAGGAGGAAACTTCTCTAGGAACTTCCTTACAACTGGAGGTTCAACTGTTGAAGATGCAGAACGGACGAACTCGCCCATCTCTTGGAGTTTTGCAAGGACATCCTTGCTATCCATCCCACAATCTTTTGCTAATTCGTAAACGCGGACCTTTGCCACTTCTCTCCTTCTGTGGCTCCACGTTTATCGGGAACGCGAAGCCTAAATAGACCTACTCATGATTTTGCGGTGCTCATTTGAGTGCCATTGCCTTTTCCCAACTTTCGCTTCGGAGGACCAACCATACTCCTAAGGGCGCTAATTCGCGAAAAAGGGGGCGGGGCTACTCGCTCGGGGTCGCATCAGAGTGAATATCAATTCGCCATCCGGTCAAGCGCGCCGCCAATCTAGCGTTCTGACCATCCTTACCGATAGCTAACGAAAGTTGGTAATCCGGAACAATAACTTTTGCTGATCGAGTATCTCTACTTACTATTTCTACCTTTGAAACTCGTGCTGGAGCAAGTGCGCTTCCTACATAAGCGGCTGGATCTTCTGACCAATCAACAATATCGATCTTCTCACCATGTAGTTCATCCATTACTGCACGTGCGCGCGCTCCCATCGGACCAATTAGCGCTCCCTTTGCACTAACTCCAGCGCGCAACGATCTAACTGCAATCTTGCTTCGGTGACCGGCTTCGCGGGCAACGCCCATAATCTCAACAACTTGATCTCTTATCTCAGGAACTTCAAGGGCAAATAGTTGTTTAACTAAAGCGGGATGGCTCCGCGAAAGCATTACTTCTGGGCCCTTCATGCCTTGTTTTACTTCAACTACAAAACACTTTATTCGCTCGCCATGTGTATAGATCTCACCAGGAACTTGTTCGTGAGGAGGAATTCGCCCCTCTACTCTTCCTAGATCTACATAAACCATCCGATGATCGCGCCCTTGTTGAATTACTCCTGAGACAATGTCGCCAACTGTTGCGCTGAACTCGCCAACAATCTCGGCATCTCTAGATGCGCGCATCTTCTCTTTGATTATCTTGCGCGCAGTACTAGATGCAATTCGTGAGAAACCTGGTAATTCATCAACATGCTCACCAATCTTCTCGCCATCGGGGCCAAAGTCAGGAACGATGATTTTTATCTCACCGTTTTCGCGATCTAGCTTTGCGTAGGCGTATTGCTTTGCGCCTTCCATTTCACTGTAGGCAATCTTTACTGCAACTTCAATCGCGCTTATAAGTCTCTCTAGGGGAATGTCCCGCTCTATTGTGAGCGCTTCAAGAACTTTCAAATCGACATTCATCGCTTCTCCTTACGATTGAATTCGATCTCGATCTGTGCCCGCTTTACGGTTGAATAATCAACTTCTCTATCTTCAAGGGTTGCAGATGTCTCGCCCGCGCTAACAATTCTTGAGGTGTAGGGCTCACCTTCAATTGGCGTCACTTTTACAAGGCGGCCAATGTTTTTTCGCCAATGGCGAGGTGCGCTAAGCGGGCGATCAACGCCTGGTGTTGTTACCTCTAATGTGAATGGCATTTCACCTAGTTGTGAATAGCTATCAAGAATCTCTGAAACTCTACGTGAAACGACAGTTACTTCACCAAGTGAAGGATTTCGCTCAAGCCCATCGATAATCACCGCGATAATGCGTCGTTTGCCAGCCGGGGTGACTTTAACTTCTTCTAAAACAAACCCCGTATCTCTAACAGCAGGGGTAAGTAACTCAGTAAGGTTCAAAACAAGTGACATATCTACCGACCTACTTATTTATTTGTTGTGAAGTTGTTGAGCGGAAGGATAACCCGAATTTGCTTTAAAGAAAAGTGTCGATTGCTAACCTCAAGATGAACAGCGAGGTCACGATTAGAAAGACTCTTCTTATCAACTTCGAGCCGCCCTTTATGGCCAGGCGTGCGCCAACTAAACCACCGATTATGTTCCCAACCGCCATAGCAAGACCTAGCGTCCAAATGATCTTTCCATTTGCTCCAAAGACCACAATTGCGCCTAGGTTCGTAGCTAAGTTTGCAATCTTCGCCGTGACAGATGCTTCTAGAAATGCAAAACCGAGAAGTCCTACAAGGATTAACATTAAGAAAGAGCCAGTGCCTGGACCAAAGATTCCATCGTAAAAACCAATTGTTAAACCGGCAGCGCTTGCTATCAAATAAGTTCTAGTAGTTCGCTCGCCTTTATTGTCGCTTAACCCCAACTCTTTACGCCGCCAGGTATATATAAAGACTGCAACTAAAGCGAAGAGAATTATCGGACGGAAGGCATCTTTAGGAATTAGCGTTGCAACAGTTGCTCCAAGTGCGGCGCCAATAAAAGCCGGCAGAGCCATCGCAAATGCAATTCGAAAATCAGGTCGAAGCCTTCTTAAATATGAGGCGGTAGCGCTAGCAGTCCCTAAAAATGAGGGAAGTTTGTTGGTTCCTAGAAGTTCAGCTGGGGCGGTCTTCGGCAGGGCTATGAGAAGTGCTGGAAGTTGGATTAATCCACCACCGCCGGCAAAGGAATCAACTAGCCCAGCAAGTGCAGAAGCTAAAACCAGAAAGAGGATTACCTCTATTGAGATTTCCACTAGTTAAGAAGCGCAGCTACTTTAGAAACTACTTCAGCAAGTGCAACTTCGCTCTTCTCCCCTGACTTACGAATTCGAAGTTCCACTTTTCCATCTGCGAGAGACTTACCAAAAATCAAGATAATCGGATTACCGATTAATTCAGCATCTTTAAACTTAACGCCAGGGCTTGCCTCTCTGCGATCATCGAGCATTACTTCGATGCCTTTGCCTTCAAGTTCTAGCGCTACCTTTTCGGCGGTTGTGAACGGCAGATCATCCTTACCAGTGGCAACGATATGAACTTTCGCAGGCGCTATTTCAGCTGGCCATACAAGTCCGATTTCATCGTAAGTCTGTTCAGCAATTGCAGCGACTGCACGAGTTACTCCGATGCCGTAGGAGCCCATAGTTACAACGCGCGACTTACCTTCGCTATCAAGGACCGTTAATTCAAGCGCTTCGGCATATTTCCTACCGAGTTGGAAGATATGACCGATTTCAATTGCTCGATCAATTATTACCGGAGTATCGCACTTCGGACATGCATCACCTTCACGTACCTCCGCAGCTTCAACAAATCCATCAACCTGAAAATCTCTTCCATGCACGACATTTCGCGCATGCTTATCTCTTACATTCGCACCGGTGATCCAACTTGAACCTATAGTGATTCTCGGATCAGCATAGAGTTTTACACCGAGACGCTTGGCATCTTGTGGTCCAACGTAACCTTTTACAAAGTCTTTACGTTTTGCAAAGTCCTCATCATCAAACAATCGCAACTCTTTGACGCCAATCAAATTTGCCTCAAGTCGCTTCAAGTCAACTTCGCGATCTCCGGGTACTAGAACTGAGATGGGGTTGCCATCTGCGATTAGAAGTACATTCTTTAGCGTCTTACTTGCATCAATATTGGCGCTGTATTTCTTATTCATTACCTCAACTAGGCTCTCGATTGTTGGGGTATTAGGAGTATCTAGAACTTCAATCGGGGGATGTTCTGTTGTTTCGCCAGCGGAAACCTTTGTACTCATTGCTTCAACATTTACGGCATAGCCACACTTCTTACAGAGTACATAAGTATCTTCACCAGTTGAGCAAGGAGCTAAGAATTCTTCAGATTTTGAACCGCCCATAGCGCCCGACATCGCCGAGACAATGTTGTATTTCAAACCAAGGCGATCAAAGGTAGATATATATGCATCACGGTGCTTGCCATAAGAAACTTCAAGTCCAGCATCATCAAGATCAAAGGAGTATGAATCTTTCATAACAAATTCACGGCCGCGGATGATTCCGCTTCTGGGGCGCGCTTCATCACGATACTTAGTCTGAATTTGATAGATACTTAAAGGCAGATCTTTATAAGAGGAATATTCGCCCTTAACCATAAGAGTAAACATCTCTTCATGGGTAGGCCCAAGTAGATAATCACTTCCCTTTCGATCCTGAAGTCGAAATAGGGCTGGGCCATAATCTTCCCAACGATTTGTCTTCTCATATGGATCTTTTGGAAGTAGAGCTGGGAAGTGAACTTCTTGAAAGCCCGCCTTATCCATCTCTTCTCTTATTACCCGCTCAACTTTGCGCAGCACATTTACGCCAAGTGGTAACCAGGAGAAAATTCCGGCAGCAATTGGCCTTATATATCCGGCGCGGACTAATAACTTGTGACTTGCGACAGCGGCATCAGATGGATCATCACGCAACGTGCGCAAAAAAAGCGTCGACATCCGCAACATGGTGCGTAGCCTAGCGAATTACTTAACGCTTACTGAGGGTTCACCGGATGCGACACCGGCAGCTTCCATCTCTTCTGCGATCTTCATCGCTTCTTCAATGAGAGTCTCGACAATCTGCGCTTCTGGAACTGTCTTGATTACCTCGCCCTTTACAAATATCTGTCCTTTTCCATTTCCTGATGCAACGCCAAGATCTGCTTCGCGCGCTTCACCGGGACCATTCACAACACATCCCATAACTGCGACGCGAAGTGGAACTGTTAATCCATCAAGACCTGCCTGTACTTTTTCGGCGAGTGAATAAACATCTACTTGCGCTCTTCCACATGATGGGCAGGAAACAATTTCCAATTTACGTTGTCTTAGGTTTAGCGATTCAAGAATTGAGATGCCGACTTTTACCTCTTCAACCGGAGGAGCAGAAAGTGAGACGCGAATGGTGTCTCCAATTCCCTCACCAAGAAGAATTGCAAATGCAGTTGCGGACTTAATTGTGCCCTGGAATATTGGACCTGCTTCAGTAACGCCAAGATGTAATGGGTAATCGCACTTTGAGGCTAACAATCTATAAGCCTTCACCATAGTGACTGGGTCGTGGTGCTTGACTGAGATTTTGATATCGGTAAACCCATGCTCTTCAAAAAGCCCAATCTCCCACATCGCTGAATCAACTAACGCCTCGGGAGTTGCCTTTTCGTACTTCGCAAGCAGGCGCGGATCAAGTGAGCCAGCATTAACTCCGATGCGAATTGGAATTCCGGCATCACCGGCAGCCTTTGCGACTTCTTTTACCTTGTCATCGAATTGCTTAATGTTTCCGGGATTAACGCGGACACCTGCGCAGCCAGCATCGATTGCTGCAAATATGTACTTTGGTTGGAAATGAATATCAGCAATGACTGGGATCTGTGATTTCTTTGCAATCTGAGCGAGCGCATCTGCATCATCTTGACTAGGAACAGCAACGCGAACAATCTGACATCCAGATGCGGTTAGTTCTGCGATTTGTTGAAGCGTTGAATTCACATCGGCGGTAACGGTCGTGCACATTGATTGCACTGAGACCGGCGCATCGCCACCAACGAGGACGTTACCTAATTTAAGTTGCTTAGTTTTACGGCGAGGAGCGAGGGTCGGTGGTGGAGCTTGTGGAATTCCTAGGTCGACCATGTCCTTATTGTGTACCAAGCACTAAAATCTCTCAAATGAAGCCTTGGATGATGGTCACTTATCTAATAGTCGCCCTAGCCCTAATTACTTGGGTCTACGGCTTCTAATCGATTAGATATTAAAGTTAATCGGATTAAAGATATCCGCAAAGAGCAAAACCACAGTTAAAGCAACAAGCAATACCAAGACCACCATAGTTATCGGAGTCAATTTCTCTACATCGACCGGCCCCGGAATTTCCTTGCCACGAATTCGATAGACCTTATTTCTTAGATTTTCATAAATCGCAACTGCGATATGGCCGCCATCTAACGGAAGTATTGGTAACAAGTTAAAGATCCCCACAAAAACATTGAGTGATGCAACTAGCAAAATGAAGGTTGCTAACTTCTCGCTCGTAGTTAGATTTCCACTCGATGCGGTTTCACCAGAGACTCGAGCCACGCCAACAACTCCCACTAAACCTTGGCTATCACGCTCTCTACCTAAGAAAGCTTCACTAAATAGCGTTGGAATCTTCGAGGGAAGTCCAATTAGCGCTTTCACCGAACCCTTAACAATTTCATAAGTAGTGCTTGCTGAGAGTGTGAGCGCCGCTATCGGCCCTTCTTTAACTATTCCGATTTCATTTCGCACACCTAAAAATCCAACGGTCTGGCCATCTACAACTCGCGCTGCCGGAGTTAATTTAATCTCAAGTTCGCTACCGCCACGAAGAACAATCAGAGTTAAATCTTTGCCAGCTGATTTTCTTACGATTGCAATCGTCTCTTCCCAATCAAGATCTCGATTTCCATCGACCCCGATAATCTCATCGCCCACGAGTAACCCAGCGCCCTTCGCGGGTGAAACTGGATCATTTGGTGTGCACTCATTAGTTGTAGCAACGCAAGGCACGACTTCGGTAATCGTGGGAAGGACACGATTTACGCCGATACCGAAGAAGAGTGTAAATAGAAGTAGGAAACCTAAAACAAAATGAAGGAAGGAGCCGGCTCCAAGAACTATCAATTTCTCTGAGGTCTTGGCTTTATAGAAGGCGCGCGACTTAACTTCATCAGGCAACTCTTCATTGGGGGTCATTCCGGAGATCTTGCAATAACCACCAGCCGGAATTGCCTTGATGCCAAACTCAGTTTCGCCGCGCTGGGTCGACCAGATTAGCGCTCCAAATCCTAGGAAGAATTCAGTAACCCTCATCCCAAATTTCTTTGCAGTTATGTAATGGCCAAACTCGTGGACCATGACAGAGAAGAGCAGCGCAAAGATGAAGGCGAGAACTCCGAGTAATCCCACAAACTCTCCTATTTCCGGGCCATCACTTCGTTGGCCACACGCCGCGCATCATTCTCTATGGCGGTGACATCGCTTAAATCACGCAAACTTTCCGGCGCACCAGAATTGAGTTTGGCAACTGTTGCATCGATGGTATCTACGATTGCTGTGAATGGAATGAGTTCTCTCAAGAAAGCATCAACAGCTACCTCGTTTGCTGCGTTATACATCGCAGTAAATGAGCCCCCGAGCGCGCCACATCTCCGTGCTAAGGCAACGCTAGGAAATCTTGATTCATCAATGGGCTGGAATCTCCAAGTATGTGAACTCGACCAATCAATCGGCGCCATCGCCTTAGCTACTCGCTCTGGGTAAGCGAGCGCATAAGAAATCGGACCCCTCATATTTGGAGGTGATGCCTCTGCGATCGTTGAGCCATCCACAAATTCGACCATAGAGTGAATGACAGATTGGGGATGAATTACGGCATCAATCTTTGAATAAGGGATATCAAATAGATAATGCGCCTCGATAATCTCAAGTCCTTTATTAACCAACGTTGCTGAATTAATTGTTACAACTTGACCCATATTCCAAGTTGGATGTGCAAGCGCTTCGGCTGGAGTTACTCCACTCAAATCTTTACGCTCTCTAAAAGGCCCGCCGCTTGCTGTTAAAACAACCTTTGATACATCTGCCGCACGCCCGGCCTGCATCGCTTGAAATAGCGCAGAGTGCTCCGAGTCGACTGGGACTATTTTTTCCCGGCCAAACTTAAGTACCAGTTCACCGCCTGCAACAAGTGATTCCTTATTTGCGAGCGCGACCTTATTGCCTGATTCAAGTGCTGAAAGCGTTGGTCCAAGGCCGATAGACCCAGTGATTCCATTTAAAACAATATCTGCTTGCAGAGCTGCGACCTCTCGTGCCGAGTTAACACCATCAATGACGCTCGCCTTTGGTAATGCGGCGCGAATTGATACGCCATCCCCGGTTGTTCCAATTACCGGAACTTGAAACTTCTTCGCCTGTTCAATTAATCGCTCGATGTTATTTGAGCCTGATGCAAGTCCTACGACTCGAAATTTGTCAGGATTTTCTGAGATAACTTCAAGGGCCTGGACCCCGATTGATCCAGTTGAACCAAGAATTACTACATCGCGCACGCGGTAATCATCTCAGAAAGCACTACTTTCATTGAAAAGATAGAATGCGCCCATGAGTTTTGGGGCAAATCTTCCGCAAGAACGGAAAGTTGTTACCGCAATTCCGGGGCCAAAATCTCAAGAGCTCTTAAAGCGCAGAAGTGAAGCGGTCTCAGCCGCACTCGGAATGGCTATCCCGGTCGTTGTTGAAAAAGCTGGCGGTGGCGTAATTGTTGATATCGATGGAAATTCAATCATCGATCTAGGCGCGGGAATCGCAGTCGTAAATGTTGGAAACTCCGCTGATCGTGTAGTTAAAAATGTCCAAGCTCAAGTCGAAGCATTCACGCATACCTGCTTCATGATCGCCCCTTACATGGGTTATATCGAAGTTTGCGAAGCGCTAAACCGTTTGACTCCCGGAACTCATAAGAAGAAATCTGCGCTCTTTAACTCAG
>Ga0194122_10000508_pt1 | contig 56551 bp, 45 predicted proteins | sample TA2MahCa10mmetaG_FD_155487 | JGI IMG/M metagenome (GOLD analysis project Ga0194122, IMG submission 155487) | Freshwater microbial communities from Lake Tanganyika, Tanzania - TA2015021 Mahale Deep Cast 10m | ecosystem: Environmental > Aquatic > Freshwater > Lake | place: Tanzania: Lake... | reverse complement strand
CCAACAATCGAAAAATATTCAATTTCTGAAGCTGATCAGCTCGCTACCATTTCTGAACATATAGCATATCAGATATCCATAGTCATTAATAAGTTAAATTGTAAAAAAATTCTTGCAACAGGCGGAGGAATAAAAAACCAATTTTTGATGGAACGTATTACAGCACTTTCCAAAGCGCAAATAATAATCCCTGAGACATCTCTTTCCGACTTTAAAGAAGCAATTATTTTTGCTTACTTGGGTGCATTATTTTTAATAAACCAAACTAACTGTATAGATTCAGTGACTGGAGCAAAGAAATCAGTCATAGGGGGTTGTCTTCACAAAACCCTTTGAGCATCAAACTAATCCCTGCAGTCGACACAAGCGATAATAAATCCCCTTCCTGCTAAATAAATCCTGATGCGTACCTTTTTCGGAAATTACTCCTTTAGATAAAACAATTATTTCATCGCAATTAATAATCGTACTCAATCGATGAGCAATAATAAAAGAAGTGCGATTTTGCATCAGTTTTTCAACTGCCTCTTGAACTAATTTTTCAGATTCTGTATCCAACGCGGAGGTTGCCTCATCTAAAATTAAAATATCTGGATTTTTATATATTGCACGAGCTATAGCCAAACGTTGTTTTTGGCCACCTGATAATTTATTCCCCCGTTCACCAATAATAGTATCATATCCATTTTCCAAGTCGTCAATAAATGATTGTGCATTGGCTACTTGAGCGGCATACTTTATTTTTTCAATATCCGGGTCATCATCACCGAATGAAATATTTTCAGAAACTGAAACATTAAATAAAATGGATTCCTGTGATACAATTCCAATTAATTGTCTTAAATCATAAATTTTTAAATCCCTAATATCAATTCCATCAATTAAAAGCTCTCCTTGTGATACATCGTAAAATCGAACTAATAAGTCCATTAAAGTTGATTTCCCGCTTCCAGATTCTCCAACTATGGCAACCGATGAACCTTTTTTAACTGCCCAGTTAATCCCTCTAAGAATAGAGTCGCTATTGTACTTAAAATGAACATCTTTAAATTCAATACTGTTTTCTAGAGAAACTTTTGACTGAGCATTGCTCTTTTCATGTATTTTTTCATCACAGTGAAGTATCTCATTGATTCGATCAAGAGAAACCCTACCTTTATTAATGGTTGAAATTCCATTCGAAATTGAATTAATTGGACGAAGTAATTGTGAAAATACAATGATAAAAGTTATAAATAATTCCCCTGTTAATTCTTGATCTTGGCCACCACTGATAAGAATCTGCTTTCCACCAAACCAAACCAAACACATCAACACACCTGCACCAATTGTTTCATTTATTAATGAGGAAACATCTTTTTTTCGAAATGTTTTTGTTGTTAATTTTTGATGACGAAAATTTATTGCCCTGAAAACTGCCGACATGAATTGTACTGCATTAAAAGATTTTATAATCCTAACACCACTAATACTTTCATCGAGCGACGATGTCAGTAAACCCAATTGCTCCTGACCTTGCTTGGCTGTTCTTTTTAAACTTTTACCAATGCGTGAAATCACAAAAGCAGAAATTGGTAAAAGGAAGAACGAAAAAAGTGTTAGTTCAACACTTATCATCAATAAAGTCACAACATGGATAGCAATCGAAATTGGATCTCTAAAAATAAGTTCTAGGGAACAAACCACTGCATTTTCGACCTCTCCAACATCATGTCCGGCTCGAGTAAGTATATCCCCTTTTCGTTCATTTGAATGATATACCATTGGCAACTTTAATACTTTGTTGAACAAATCATTTCTAATATCACGAACTATCCGAGCTCGATATTCAGATTGAAACCAAACAGCAAAATAACGCGAAGCATTTTTCATAAAAAAAGCGAGAAAAACAAGTATACAAACTAAAAAAAGTGCTCCTAATGGATCTTGTATAGCCAATTGGTTCATTGTATAGTTATACCAATCTGAGATAAAATCAAGTAAGTCAGAAAGTTTTCCGGAGTATATTGGCGCAGGTGTTTGAATTACAACCGCTTTTGTTTTAAATATTATTTGAAGAAAAGGAATAAAAAGAACCAGTGAAAATAAGTTAAATACGGTAAAGGATAAATTCCCAAGAATAGTCAGAAAAGCTAATGTCTTATATCTGAATCCAAATCCAAAAATTTCCCGAAATGATTTCATCTTGCAAAGATATACATTAGTTCGACTAAATAAATTTTGACAATTGAAGCTTAATGCTCTAAATCGGAATTAGAACTTTAGATGCTTAACAGAAACGCCTGTGCTTTGGAGTTCTTTAAGTGAATCAATCCCGACTCTAAGATGGCCTTTGACAAAATCATCATTTACCTTTTGGTCACTTTTTTCTGTTTTTACTCCTTCCGGAATCATTGGTTGATCACTCACTAATAATAATGCTCCAACGGGAATTTCGTTTGCAAATCCAACGGTGAAAATTGTTGCTGTTTCCATATCTATTGCCATAGCCCTGATGGCCTTCAAATAATCCTTAAAATGTTCATCGTGTTCCCACACCCTTCTATTCGTTGTGTAAACTGTACCTGTCCAATAATCTCTCCCACTTAATCGAATGGTATGTGAAATTGCTTTTTGAAGATTAAAAGAGGGTAAGGCCGGCACCTCAGGGGGAAAATAATCGTTAGATGTCCCCTCTCCTCGAATTGCAGCTATCGGGAGAATAAGATCTCCTACTTGGTTTTTCTTTTTCAAACCACCACATTTTCCTAAAAACAAAACTGCTTTTGGTTCGATTGCTGAAAGTAAATCCATAATGGTCGCCGCCATGGCACTTCCCATACTAAAATTAATTATTGTAATACAATCTTTGGTGGCAGACTGCATAGGACTATCTTTCCCTTCAATTTCAACTTTATTCCATTCAGAAAAGATATTGATATATTTAGAAAAATTTGTTAGAAGAATATATTTACCAAATTCTTCAAGTGGTTTTCCTGTGTAACGCGGAAGCCAATTCTCAACTATTTCCTTTTTTGTTTTCAATTACTCTTGTGACTCTACAATTAAAATATCGTTTACTTTAGAAATTTTCAAAAATTGATGTTTTGTTAAGTTTTTTAGACTAATGTCCCACTGTTTATTACTAACCTCAAATTTTGACCTAAGCTCAATTAATTCGATGTTATTCGTGATTTGAACATTGCTTAAAATTTCTTTTTCTAAATCACTAAGCTTAATTTTTGAACTAAGGTTCTCCGGTCGCATTTGTGGAAAGAAGATAACTTCCTGAATGGAGGTGTTATTCGTTAAAAGCATGACGAGTCTATCAATTCCAATTCCCATTCCAGAGCATGGTGGCATACCATATTCTAATGCACGTAAAAAATCTTGATCAATAAACATTGCCTCATCATCTCCCTTTTCTGAAAGTTTTAACTGTTCCTCAAAACGTTCGCGCTGGTCAATCGGATCGTTCAATTCAGAATATGCATTTGCAATTTCTTTTCCATTTATCATTAATTCAAAGCGCTCTGTCAGTTCTGAATTTGATCGATGCATTTTACATAAAGGGGACATTTCAATTGGATAATCAATGATAAATGTTGGCTGAATGTAATTTTTCTCACACTTTGCACCAAAAATTTCATCCATTAATTTTCCCTTTCCCATGGTCACATCAACCTCAACCCCCATTGCTACTGCAGCTTCTCTTATTTCCTCTTCACTTTTACCATGAATATCAAATCCCGTATATTCTAGAATAGAATCTCGCATCGTTATACGTTTGAATGGAGCCTTGAGAGAAATTGACTGATCGCCAACTTTAATTTCAGTAGTTCCACATACATCATTAGCAATGCACTCAATCATTTGTTCTGTAAAATCCATCATCCATTGATAATCCTTGTAGGCAACATATATTTCCATAAGGGTAAATTCTGGATTGTGCGTGCGATCCATTCCTTCATTTCTGAAATCCTTGGCAAATTCGTAAACACCGTCAAATCCACCAACAATAAGTCTTTTTAAGTAAAGTTCATTTGCTATTCTTAAATAAAGTGGAATATCAAGGGCATTGTGATGCGTAATAAACGGTCGCGCTGCTGCACCTCCGGGAATGGGTTGTAAAATCGGTGTTTCAACTTCTAAATACCCTCTTTCATTAAAAAAAGAACGCATAGATGAAATAGTTTTGGATCTTTTGATAAAAGTATCTTTAACATGAGAATTTACAACTAAATCTACATAGCGCTGACGGTAACGTATTTCTGGATCTGTAAATGCGTCGTAAACCTTTCCGTCTGTATCAATCTTTGGAAGCGGTAGTGGCTTAAGTGATTTACTAAGTAATACTAAATCTTCAACATGGACGGAAATCTCGCCTACTTGTGTTTTGAACAAAAACCCTTTAATTCCGATAAAATCTCCAAGATCTAACAATTTTTTGAAAAAGTCATTGTAATGTGACTTATCCTCGCCGGGACACAAATCATCCCGATTTATGTAAATTTGAATCCTACCAGTTGAGTCTTGAAGTTCCGCGAAGGAGGCTTTTCCCATGATGCGTTGACTCATCATTCGTCCTGCTAGACAGACATTTTTCCCATCGACAAAATTGTTTTTTAACTCAGATGCAAAATCAGTTACTTCAAATAAATCAGCTGGATAGGGATTAACTCCCATTTCTTTTAACTTCGATAAAGTATCTCTTCGTTGAACTTCTTGTTCTGATAATTCCAAATAGCTCATCTCCTAATTGTTTAATTGCAAAGATAGGAATTTTAAAACGTAGAATTAATCGATTTTATTTAAGGAAATTCGTGTTTTAACCTTTTTTTAACTATCTTTGCAGTCCTAAAATTTAAATCGATAGTAGATTTTAAGTTTTACCCGAATAATTTTGAATAATTTAAATAAAAGATATGCCAAGCGGAAAAAAAAGAAAAAGACACAAAATGGCTACGCACAAGCGTAAGAAAAGATTGCGTAAGAATCGTCACAAGAAAAAGAAATAATTTCTTTTAACCGCGACAGCCTCGCGGTTTTTCAGTTTTCTAACCATACATTTTCATTGAGTGAGCCTCGAATTAGTAGTAGAAACCCGTTCTGGCGGAGTTTGGATTGCCCTTTTGCGTGATAGTAAGTTAGTCGAACTACACGAACAACAGGGTGCTTCAGACTTTGCAGTTGGCGATATTTTCTTGGGTAAAGTGAGAAAACTTGTACCCAGTTTGAATGCCGCATTTGTAGATGTTGGTTACGAAAAAGATGCTTTTTTACACTATTTAGACCTCGGAACGCAATTTAATTCGCTACATAAATTTACTCGTGATAGTTTAAAAAAGAAACAAAGCGTTAGTGATCTTCAGTATTTTAAATTAGAAAAAGAAATTGAGAAAGAAGGTAAAATTGACTCCTTACTCTCCTCATCCCAACCCATTCTCGTACAAGTAGCAAAAGAGCCGATATCTTCAAAAGGACCAAGACTTTGCTCAGAAATAACTCTGGCCGGAAGATATTTAGTACTCGTTCCTTTCTCTGAAAAAATTTCTATTTCACAAAAAATTAAAGAACAAGATGAACGCGATCGACTTAAAAATCTGTTAACTCGAATTAAGCCGAAAAATTTTGGGGTAATCATTCGAACAGTAGCTGAAGAAAAGAAAACTTCGGACCTTGAACAAGACCTTTATTCTTTGATGGATAAATGGAAAATGATGCATTCCAACCTAAAAAATGCCTCCCCGGCAACTAAGGTTCTTGGGGAGCTAAACAAGACAAATTCAATTTTGCGAGATCTATTAAATAATGATTTTTCACACATTCATACAAATGATCAAAGTACATTTGATGACATTAAGGATTATGTTTTGGACATTGCTCCTGGGAAAGAGAAAATCATTAAACTTCATGACCATCGTACCAGTTTGTTCGAAAAATTTGGAATTAATAAGCAGATTAAAACTTTATTTGGAAAAAAAGTTCCATTGAGTAGCGGTGGATATTTGATTATCGAACATACCGAAGCAATGCACGTAATTGATGTAAATAGTGGAAATCGTAAAGGAGCTAGTGGTCAAGAATCTAATGCATTGTCAACCAATATCGAAGCGGCCGAGGAGATTGCTCGAATTCTACAATTAAGGGATATGGGGGGGATTATTTGCGCAGACTTCATAGACATGCATGATAAAGAAAATAACCGCATTCTTTTTGAAAACATTAAAAATTTCATGCGCTCTGACCGTGCAAAACACAACATACTTCCTCCCTCTAAATTTGGTATCATTGAAATCACTCGTCAAAGAGTGAAACCCGAAACCGCAATTCAAACTTCTGAAAAATGTCCAACGTGTAATGGCACTGGAGAAATACAAGCAAGCATATTATTTGCTGAAGAAATCGAATCAAATTTAAACTATTTAGTTCTTGATCGAAAAGAAAAGGGAGTTTCCTTAGAAGTTCATCCATATTTGCATGCTTATTTCACCAAGGGTCTACTCTCAAGACAATGGAAATGGTTTTTGAAATATAAAAAGTGGATTTCTGTAAATCGCAGGACAGAAAATCATTTACTTGAATACCGCTTTTTAAATAAAGATAACCAAGAAATCTCTCTCTGATGCAAGAGAATTGTATCCCATTAGAATACCTTAATACATATCTTAAAACCGAACAATATTGCGCTGTGCAAGAGAGATGCGCTTTTGATGTAAAGCGCAAATTGGCTCAACAAAAAATCCCTTCTGAAATTACTGAACAAATAATTCGAGAACTACATGAAAAAAATTTTATAAACAACGATCGTTACTGTGAAGCTTTCACCAACGACCATTTCAGATTAAAAAAATGGGGGGTTTTAAAAATAAAATCCGCTTTAAATGCCAAATTTCTTCCATCCCAATCTATTAAAAATGCTTTGGGAAAAATTGACAAACAAACCTACTTAGCTAATTTAAACTACCTGATTAACCGCAAAAAAAGAGAATTATCCTTTGAAAAAGACCCTATAAAAAAGAAAGCCAGACTTACGAGATACTTGGCTTCGAATGGATACGAATTAGAATTGATTTTTGATCTAATAAACTAATCCTCACCCTCTTCAGGGATTATATCTTCAGGGTCGTTGTTATTGAGAAGCTTTGAGTTTGATTCGCCCTGTTTTTTCATTACACAAGCTCCCTCAAAAAATCCGCCCTCTTCAATCGCTAAACGAACAGTTTCAATATCTCCGGTAATTCGGGCGGTAGAACGAAGAACGAGCAAATTTTCGATTGTGAGCTCACCGTCTAATTTTCCTTCAATATCCGCATCAATACAAACTAAATTTCCAGTTATTTTTCCTGTATTTCCAATGACTACTTTTCCCGAACAAGATATATTACCTACAACATCTCCTTCAACTATAATATTTGAATCAGATACAATATCACCAGTAATTTCGGTGCCCTCAATAATCTTATTGAACCCGCCGTTATTGTCAGTGCCAAAAAAATCTCCTTTTATCATGACTTAATAATTTTCATCGTAAAATAATTCATACTCATCAATCTTCTTCAATTCAAGCAACTTTTTAAGGTTTTCAGAACTTATCAAAAAAATCTTCAACTCATTAAATTTTCCCAAGTCTCTTTTCGAAGATTTATACGAAGTTATGTATTCTTTCCCTTTTTTCAATGATTTAAATTCTTTTAATAGAACAAAATTAGATGATTCATCCAATACGACGGTTGAAGATTTAAGTTTCAAATTGGAAAATTTAGTAGAATTATATGAATTAACTTTTGTCTGTACATCACTTACTTTATTTTTTTTATCTGTCACTATGATTAAAAAGTGTGTGGCCTCATCATTAAAGATGAATGGAGAAACTTTTTGTATTATGCTATCATTTTTCGAAAACCCCTCTTGGATAATCTTAATCATTGTTTTAGCCCGTTTTTCAACGTCAGTTCCAGGAAAATCAGAAACTATCTCATTTAATGCAGGTAATAATTCTGTTTTGTTTGATGTTAAGTTTGCTTGAGCAGTTACACGAAGTAGTTTAAATTTTGATATCAATTTAGTTTGAGGTTGAGCAATTAAAAATTCATCTATTTCACTTAGAACTAAATCGTATTTTTTCTTCGTGTAGTTCGAATAAATTTTAAGATAATCTTTCTCGTTTTCTTTTTCTTCATTTTTCTGTTTTAAAAAATAATCGGGATCAAGTAAAAAGGCCGCAAAATCGGATTTCGGATACGTCACTAATATGTGGTTTTTACATTTTTCAGCCTCTGAATTCCCCTCATTTAATCTATATAGTTGAAAAGAGGCATTCAAATCGATATCATTGATAAGTTTTTTATCAGTTATTTTTTCTAAATACTCTATTGCTTGCTCAGTCTCATTTAACTCCTCCCAATAAATAATTGCTGCATCATACCAAGCATTCAGTAATTTATCTATTGAAATTTTCATTGCCTCCTCAGTGAGAGGAAGATTTTTAGCCAGCATTTCAATGGTTATTGATTCAACTTCTACAACTTCTTCGTCTAGTGCCAAACTATCTTCACTTTCGTCGATTTCCTTTATTGTCAACTCAATTTTTTCGCTTCTTCGCCAATCATCATTGTTTTCCCTTTCTCCCCACATTTTAATGAACTCAGAATAACCTTCTTGACGCGTTTTATTGCTATTCCAATATCCTTTTTTACCAAGCGCCTCACTCTGGTTGGCCAATGACTCTTGAATCTCCTTCAGTTTTTCTTCTTCCACCCTTTTTTTCCTTTCACTTTCAAGTTTAATTTTTTTCAAAACATCCTCTAAATATTCATTTCTATCTTTTTCGGACATTAAAGCAATTCGTTGAACGCTGTCTTCATAATTGGCAGTTTCTATTGCTATGACTAATTTACTTAATTTAGCCGCCCTTAATTTGATGTTATCTCCATTTGGATAATCATCTGGCATTACCATTCCACAGGAATCGTAGTATTTTTGGGCCGCTACATAATTACTTCTTTCAAAAGTTAAATCCCCTAACTTTTCATACGATAATGCTTTTTGACGATTATTCGATATAGATGACTTAGCAGATTTTGTCAAATATATCATTGCTTGCTTTCTATTCTTTTCATCTATCTCTATGGCAGCTAAAGCATAATAAATTTGATCTCTATATTCAGTATTTTTTGCCTCTTTTACCATTCTGAGTAACTGTTTTTTGATACCATTATCCTTAACTAATAATGCTCTATTCATCTTAGCATTGAAGTGCATAATATATGAAGCAGGATAATTTAAACACTTCGTGTAACTATCAATTGCTTTTCCCTGATTTTTTTGTAGCATATAGAGCTGACCCAATATAAAGTAAATTCTTGCTTTCTCTTTTTTAACAGAAAAATCAACTGATTTTTCTAATGCTTGAATGGCTAATTTTATATCTTCCTTTTTTAAATAGTACTCAGCTTTTATCCGAAAAAAATCATCTCGTAAATGTTTCGGGAATTTAACTGATTGGTCAAGATTTTCTCTGTTTTGCGATTTTTTGTTTGATTTACTTCTAGACTTACTTTTGGACTTTTTCGAGCTCTTTTTAGAGTTTACCTTGCTTTTCGCTTTTCCTTCCCCATATTGTTCTTCGATTACATCCTCTAATAACTCTATATTTGTGATTGCATCAACATATTTTTCTTCCTCAATAAATATTCTGATTTGCCATAATTTTGCAATGTAATTTGATTTATCTTCTTCAAATAAACGTGCAATGAACTCGAAGTTTTTTGTGGCATCTTCAAAATTCCTTTTATAATAATTTGCAATTCCAACCGTAAGATAATTTTCATCTATGTAGGTGTTATACTCTACCTTCTTATAAAAACCTTTAATAGCCGGCATACTGTGATTTTGAATTACTTTCGTGCACTTCGATATCGCCGTATCAAGTGAGGGTAAAAGGCCCACAACCTCTTTTTCGCTTGGAATTCTTTCAACTGGTAATATGTCATAAAAATTTTCTTTGTAAGAAACCTTGAACGACCGCATTGATTGGGAAATCAATTCATTAGCATTAAAATACCCATTATACTTCGCTGTAATAGAATGATATTTACGATTTATCAAAGTATTTTTTTCAGTCGAACATGCACTGAAAATTAAAAAGAAAAATAAAGAATAAATTACTCGTGAAAAACTCATTTTAAATTGTTCTTATTAAACTAAATAAAGGAAAAATTATTGTGTTTTATGTAATATTTGTAAATACTTGTTGAATGTCATCATCATCCTCAATTTTGTCTAGAACTTTCTCAATTTCAATAAGTTGATCTTCAGTAAATTCGACCGGTGATGTCGGAATTCTCTTTAAACTCGATTTTTTTATTTCAATATTCATATCTTCAAGTGCTTTGGCTATTGTACCAAATGCCGTATAATCTCCTGAAACAACCAATTTATCATCAAATTTTTCAATCTCTTCGCAACCTGCATCGATTAATTCTAATTCAAGCATTTCTATGTCCAATGATTCAAATTGACTAATTTCAAAAACACTTTTTCTTTCAAACATAAACTCTAAAGAACCTGTGGGCACCAAAGCCCCCCCGCATTTATTAAAATAAGATTTCACATTTGCAACTGTTCTTGTTGGATTATCTGTAGCACATTCAACAAAAATCAATACTCCATATGGCCCTTTCCCCTCATAATTTACCTCTGTAAATAATGCAATATCCTTTTGCTCTGCTCTTCTGATCGCCGCATCAATATTATCTTTTGGCATATTCTCGGCTTTTGCATTTTGAATAGCCGTCCTTAATTTCGCATTGGTAGTCGGATCCATTCCACTTTCCTTGGCCGCCATTGTAATTGCTTTGCCAAGTTTCGGGAACATTTTTGACATTTTGTCCCATCTTTTCTCCTTTGCCGCTCTTCTATATTCAAATGCTCTTCCCATAACTTAAAATTAAACCCAAATTTATGGAATACAATGCAAAATTTCATTTTTTTACGGAATTTAGGAGTTAAAAAAACCCGTTTCATACCCTAACGAGTAAAATCACTATTTTTAACAAAAAATTATGCAGTCTATCCATTCATATTCATTTCAAAATAAAAAAGCTTTAGTGCGTGTAGACTTTAATGTCCCTCTTGAAAATAGCACCTTTGAAATTACCGATGATACCAGAATAAAAGCAGCTGTTCCTACAATAAAAAAAATTCTATCTGCTGGAGGATCTGTAATTTTAATGACTCATTTAGGAAGACCTAAAAACGGCCCTGACGAGGCTTCATCATTAAGGCATATCCTCAAAAGAATTGAGGATGTTTGTGAAACTAAAGTTTCTTTTTCAAAATCATGTATTGGTAAAGAGGCTGAAGTTGCTTGTTCGAAATTAAAATTTGGTGAAATATTAGTGTTGGAAAATGTGCGCTTTTTTAAAGAGGAAACCAATGGAGATAGGGCTTTCGCTCAATATCTAGCAAAGCTTGGGGATTGTTATGTAAATGATGCTTTTGGAACTGCACACAGAGCACACGCTAGCACCACAATTATCGCTGATTTTTTTCCCAATGATAAGATGTTTGGCTTATTAATGGAAAGGGAAATATTAAATATTGATAAAGTCTTATGTAGTTCGGAAGCTCCAAAAACAGCTATCGTAGGAGGAGCTAAAGTTTCATCGAAGATAACTATAATTGAGAATTTGCTTTCAAAAATGAATTCAATTATAATCGGCGGAGGAATGGCTTATACATTTATTAAAGCGCAAGGAGGAAAAATTGGTTCTTCCTTGGTTGAAGATGATTACCTACAGACTGCTCTAAATATTTTGGAAAAAGCAAAACAAAGAGGAGTCGAAATAATTTTGCCAATTGACACAATAATTGCGGATTCTTTCACAAACAACGCAAAAAGAAAAGAGGTGAAAATTTCTGAAATACCTGATGGATGGATGGGCTTGGATACCGGAAAAAAATCGCAAATTCTTTTCGATACTGTTTTGAGTAATTCGAAAATCATTTTATGGAATGGACCAATGGGGGTTTTTGAATTTACTAATTTCCAATCAGGCACGAAACAAATCGCCAAAAGTATCGTAGATGCAACGCAAAAAGGCGCATTTTCTTTAGTTGGAGGTGGGGATTCGGTTGCGGCAGTAAACAAATTTGGTTTCGCTGATACGGTTTCTTACGTTTCAACCGGAGGTGGAGCAATGTTGGAATACTTGGAAGGAATTGATCTTCCTGGAATTAAAGCAATTCGAAACTAAGAAAAACAAAGTTGCGCGAAATAAAATTATTTTTAAGCGAATATGGTTTTTTCAAGTTTAATTTTTTTATACTTTTTTCTTCCCTTAAATTTAATATTGTATTATGTTTCAGGTAATTTAGTTTATCGAAATATTCTCCTAACCTTATTCTCATTTTTCTTCTACGCATGGGGTGAGCCCGTATGGATTGTATTATTGCTCTTCTCTGCTCTTTTTGATTACGGAAATGGTATTTTAATTGAAAAACTGAATAATAAATCCAAAGCTAAATTGGTGGTTGCATTTTCTGTAATCGTAAATATCGGACTTCTTGTAGCATTTAAATACAGCGGATTTTTATATGATAATTTGTCATTACTCATAAATTTACCCTTCGCACGCCCTGAGGTAACTCTACCAATTGGAATTTCATTCTACACCTTTCAAACAATTTCCTACACGATCGATGTATATCGAGGCGATGTTAAAGCACAACGCAATCCAATGAACTTTTTATTATTCGTTAGTCTCTACCATCAACTAGTTGCCGGCCCGATCGTACGATACAAAACAATTGCAGATGAAATTAACGGAAGGAAATTCCAGTGGAATGACTTTTCATCAGGAATAGGAAGATTCTCACTTGGTCTATTTAAGAAAATAGTTATTGCTGACGCAGCCGGATCTTTAGTTGATAACTACCTTATTACGAATTTTGATTTACTTACAAGTCCCACGGCGTGGTTTGGACTCAGCATGTTTGCTATTCAAATTTATTTTGACTTCTCAGGCTATTCTGATATGGCAATAGGCCTGGGCCGAATGTTTGGCTTTCATTATAATGAAAACTTTAAAAACCCATACGCAGCAAATTCAATAACTGACTTTTGGCGAAGATGGCATATTTCACTTTCGACCTTTTTCCGAGATTATGTATACATTCCGTTAGGAGGAAATAAAGTAGGGAAACGTAGAATGTACTACAATATTTTTATCGTCTGGGCTCTGACAGGTTTTTGGCATGGGGCAAGCTGGAACTTTATGCTTTGGGGTCTCTATTTCGCGATGATTTTATTAATCGAAAAAAGGGTTCTTCTTTCCATTTATTCAAAAATTCCTATCATATTTAGGTATACAATTACACTTGTTTTCATAGTTTTTGGATGGTCATTATTCTATTTCGAAGATTTATCAAAATGGAGTACTTTTTGCTCAAATTTATTTAATTTTTCTTCAAATCAAATCTTAGCATTTTCTTTTGATCTTCGGCAAAATATATACTGGTTTACTCTAGTAATTCTGTTGTGTATTCCTTGGGATGAACTACCCTATTTTACGAAACGCTGGGAAGTTTTGGCAGGAAATCAGATTATTTTAACAAGTAAAATTGTACTTCATATTCTAATCCTTATCATTTGTACTTCGCTTTTAGTAGGTAGTTCTTATCATCCATTTTTATATTTTAGGTTTTAATGCATAATTTAAAAGTAATACATGTTCTTGCATATTCGGGAATTCTCACTCTTGGGATGCTATCATTTGTTTTTTCAAAGAAAGAAAAAGAATCTATATTGGAAAAACGAAAACTACAGGAAAACCCAATTATAACTCTAAAAAGTTTTTTGGATGGCTCATGGATGTTGAAATACGAGAAATTTATGGATGACCATTTTCCGTGGAGATCTTCGTTTGTAGATATTGCATTTCAATTAAATGAGTTGAAAGGGATTAAAAACCCCAACAATGCAAGATTAATTACTAAAACAAAAGATAAAAAAATAGATGAGAAAAAAATTGACCTGAATAAAGCAGCTCGAGATATTAATTATCTTATAAATGCTGAGTCTGCATCCTCAAAGGGTCTTTTGATTATAGCCGGTAGAGCATTCCAAGTTTTTGGAGGAACTAGGGCATCTGTTAAAAGTTATGTAGATGTCGTAAACGAATATCGCAAAATTCTCCCCGATCATGTTCGTGTTTTTAATTGTATAGTCCCCACGGGCAGTTCATTTATTTTTGTGAAGGAATATGACTATTTACGCGACAAAGAATTTAAAAATATTGATGATGCATATTCTCTTTCTTCCCCTAATGTAATTAATGTTCCTGCCAAAGAGGCAATAGTAGCTCATCAAGATGAATATATTTATTTTGCTAGTGATCATCATTGGACAGCCAGAGGAGCCTACTATGCATACACGGCATATTGCCAAGCCTCAGGTCTCAAAGCTACTCCTCTAAACAAAATGACTCGAAAAGTAAAACGAAATTTTTTAGGTACTCTTTACAATTTAACGAAGGATGAGTCCATTAAAAAAAATATAGATTCCGTTGAGTATTTTATCCCATCTGTGAGTACTGATGTAAAAGTTTTTGCGGAATTTGCGAGTGGAGGTAATTCATACGGAGTATTTTTAGGAGGAGATAAAGCCCATTTAAAAATTAAAACATCAGTTAAAAATGGAAAAAGTGTTGTTGTAATTAAAAACTCTTTTGGTAATCCATTTTCAACCTTTTTAATTAATAACTATGAAACGGTACACGTAGTAGATTACCGTTATTTTGATTCTGGATTACTTCGCCTAATTAAAAATGAAGAAATTGATGATGTAATCTTTTTTCATAATGTTTTTTCGGCAAATACATTGTCGCACAGTGAACGTCAAAGAATTATTAAGAACCCTGTAAGTACTGAAAATTCCTCTGAAAAGAAAACCAATGAGAAAAAAATGGAAACGAAAAAAACAAATAAAAACTCTAAACTTGAGTTAAATGATGAAAATAGTGACTCAGATACAACTAACTAATCAATAAAAACTTTTATATTCAATCTGACAATGACAAAAAAAATAATTTTATCACTCTTCTGCTGCTTTGTTCAAAACATATTTGCACAAACAAACAAAGGTATTCCAAGTCAACTTTCAATTAAACATAACTTAAATTATATTCAATTTGATGATGCCTCACTATTGAATCAACTCGCAAAAGGATTAAACGCTGCATTAATAAATGGATATTCAGTTGTACATTTTGGCGACAGTCACATCCAAGCCGAGGGTCCAACCTCTGTGACAAGAAAAAATTTACAAGAATCGTATGGAGATGCGGGTCACGGAATGATGTTCGCATATTCAGCAGCTAATTCCTACTCCTCCATTTTATATGGTACGAGTCATACTGGAAATTGGACCTATGCGAAAAGTTTTCAGTCATCCCCGAAATTACCTCTCGGAGTTTCTGGAATGACTGTCCGAACTGACGAAAAAAATGCCAGTTTAAGTTTTACACTTAAAGTTCCTAAAACAAGCTATCAAAAACTTAGGGTTTTTCTGAAAAAAGACATCTCTTCTTTTGACTTCAAAATTTTAACCCAAGAAGATACGATTTCAATAAATATTAAAGATTATTTAAATATCAAGTTTCCATTTATTGAAGTTCCAATTACTGGAAATCAATCCAAAATAACGATTCAATTAAATCAAAATAACCCCAACCAGAATTTCTTTGAGTTTTATGGAATGTCATTAGAAACAATTCAAAATAAAGGGGTAATTTATCATTCTGTTGGGGTTGGAGCATCTCAATATGGTTCATTATTATTAGAAGAATTATTAGACGAGCAATTACCTGCCTTAAACCCTGATCTATTAATTCTTGACTTCGGGACAAACAATTATTTATACGACAATCAAGTGAAACCAGAATTAGGGCCACAAATTGAAGAAATTATCAAAAATCTTCGAGCTTATTCGCCTAAAGCCTCGATTCTATTAACAAGTACTCAAGATTTATATTACAAATCGAAGCATGTTACTTCAGGTATTGTTTTTCGCAATTTAATTGATTCACTTGCAAAAAAAAATCAATGTTTGTTTTGGGACTGGTATGCTGTATCGGGAGGAAAAAAATCCCTCATAAAATGGAGAGATGCAGGCTATGCGCAACAAGATTTAGTTCATCTCACAACTAAAGGTTATGGATTAAAAGGTCAACTCCTATTTGAAGCGATTAAAAATTCTATCGACAGCTTAACAAAAGACCCCTCATTGCAATCTCTTTCCATTCCCTACTCAGAGCAAAAAGAAATAGTTGCGGACGTTGTCACTGAGAAAAAAGTAGAACCAAAAAAAATAGAAGAGAAAAAAGTAGAGCCAAAAAAATCGGAGGTGAAACAGCAGACGCAAAAAAAAGAGGTAAAGAAAAAACCGAAATCAAAAACATATACAGTAAAAAAAGGCGACACTCTTTCGGAAATTGCAGCTAGATATCGAACCTCTGTTGCACAATTAAAAAAAACAAATAGGTTAAAAAGTGATAAACTAAAAACTGGGCAAAAATTAATTCTTCCCTAATACCTATTAAAAAATTATTCCCATACATTCGCTTGGACTTTCGATGTTGAAGTATTGAATTTTTTTACAATAATCCAAAAACCATCAAAAATTTAAAGCGCTATTTCAATCAAATGAACATTATTTTTCATAAATTTAAATTATTCCTAAGTATTAAGTATGTATCAAGAAATCAAATCTTTATGCGCTTCCTTGGCTTCACAATTTGATTCCATACCTGAAAAAAGAAAAAAAATACTAGAAAAAATTTCGGGATATATTCAACATAGAAAAGATGTAAATAAACCTATTTCTCTGGTTTATATCTGCACGCACAACGCAAGGAGAAGTTTTTTTGGTCAAATCTGGGCGCAAACAGCGGCATCTTTCTACCACATTGATAATTGCATTACTTACTCAGGTGGAATGGAAGTTACACGTTGTCATCCAAATGCCATAAAAGCATTAAAGGATCAAGGTTTTGAAGTAATAGTCAAAGAAAACGCAACAAATCCCATCTATGAATTGAGCTATGGAGAAAATCAAAAAATGGAGTGTTTTTCAAAATTATTTAACAACAAAACAAATCCAAGTCAAGATTTTGCAGCCATTATGGTTTGTTCAGATGCCGAAACTAACTGTCCTTATATTCCAGGGGCTGCAATGAGAATTTCAACTACTTATGATGATCCGAAAGAATTTGATGGTACACCTAATGAAAGTGAAAAATACGTAGAGCGCGCAAGACAAATAGCAATCGAATGTTTGTATGTATTTTCAAATGTAAAATAAGTTTTTATGAAAGTTAAACGTTTAGGCTTCTTAAATCAATTCTTGACTTTATGGATTTTCTTAGCCATGACTACGGGAGTTTCAATCGGATATTTTTTTTTTAGAGGTATCAACATTTATGGATAAGATGACCTACAATACAACTAACATTCCTCTAGCAATTGGATTAATTATAATGATGTACCCACCGCTTGTGAAAGTTGATTTTACAAAACTACATTCGATTCTAAATAAACCAAAACTTCTCTCGCTTTCATTTTTTATAACCTGGATTTTCGGACCATTTTTAATGTTTCTTCTAGCAATCACTTTTCTGAATGATAATCCCGAATATATGTCCGGACTTATCATTATTGGTTTAGCTCCTTGCATAGCTATGGTGGTAGTATGGAACGAACTCGCTCATGGAAATCGAGAATTAGTAGCAGGGTTAGTTGGGATTAATAGTTTACTTCAAGTTTTAGTCTTTAGCGCCTACGCCTACTTATACTTGAAAATTATGTTACCAATTTTTGGATTTGAATCGCAAGTTTTTGAAATCGCTTTTTCAAATGTTGCTCTAACAGTGGGGATTTATCTTGGAATTCCATTTCTTATGGCTGTTTTAACAAGATTAATTGTTGTAAAAACGAAAGGGTTGGATTGGTTAAATCGCAAGTTTATACCTGTTATTTCACCATTTACACTTTTTACCTTACTTTTTACGATTGTAGTAATGTTTAGTTTGAAAGGTAATTTACTTGTTTCTATACCTCGAGACGTTATTAAGGTGGCTATTCCTTTGGTAATTTTCTTTGCAATAATGTTTTTACTCATGTTTTTATTAGCGAAAAAATCAGGTGCCAATTACGCAGAAAATGTGGCATTATCTTTTACTGCCTCCGGAAATAATTTTGAGTTAGCAATCGCTGTATCGATCGGAGTTTTTGGTATAAATAGTGGTCAAGCTTTCGTGGGAGTTATAGGTCCTCTAGTTGAAGTACCGGCACTTATTCTAATGGTTAAACTCGCTTTTTGGTTAAAAAATAGATTGTATTTGTCTGAGTGACGCGAGAATTAATGAACTTAAATTTAATAGGGGAAAGAATAATCGAAGGTAAAGGGAGGAATAAAATTTTTTAAAAATAACACACCCTAGCTCACCCTCCCTATATAACCTTTCGATTTAAGGAATGTACCAAACAATATGCCAAAACTGATTAATTTAAACCCATTTTACTCTTTGTGGTCCAAGCAATTGTAAATGCCCGCTGCTTTGCTAATTCAACATTGTCACCTTCAAAATAATCGTCAAGCACTTGGTTAAAAAGATAAATCCATCGTTCAAAATGTTCTGATTTTAATGAAAGATGCAAATGTTTTTCAATTACATTCGTGGTGTACCCTGATTCACCTAACAGAACATAGCACCAAAAATCAACCATTTTGGGTAAATGTTTATCAAAATCCAACTCTGAAAAAAAGGCAAAAAGTATTTCATCTTTAAAAACTCTTCCGTAAAATGAATTAACCAAAAAAGCAATATCCTCCCTTGTTTTCAATTCTCTTTTTTCATGTAAAAGCCTTTCAATAATATCCTCGATTTGAACCATTAACGCCGACTTCCCATCGTTTACTATCACAAAAGGATTAAATTTCAATTTCTGCTCGTCAGCCCATTGTTTACTCATCTTTGCTAAAACTTGCTTTCTTGATAAATCATCGCGATCCATGCATCTTGAAACCCTGGTTTCAATGGGCGCCGTCACAAGAATGATTCTATCATAATTTTTAAATGAACCCGTTTCATAAATAATTGCCGCTTCTCCAAAAACAAGAATTGAATTTGAATTAGAAACAAAATTTGAAAAATTTTCGCGAACTCGAGAGTGAATGATTTGATTTAATCTTTCTAACTTATCCGAATTGTTAAAAACAATTTTTGAAACAAAGTCAGTGTTGTATGAATTATCTTGATGAAAAGCATCTTTTCCAATTAATTCAATAATTTCACTTCGCACCTCTTGCGATGACGCAATTATTTTTTTCGCCTCAAGATCTGAATTAAAAACTGGATAACCCAGTTTATTTATAATCGTAGAAATAAACGTCTTCCCCGAACCCATTCCGCCCGTAATACCAATTACTCTATTCATTACTCAGTATTTATAGCTAAATCGGGAAGAGGGACTATTTTAAGCGAAAAGTTTGTCTTCGTTCCTTTGATCGGTTTTAAAATTATTTCATTGTCAGAGACAATCTCAACTATAAAATCCCATTTTTCTTTGGAAAATACAATTGAGATTGTTTTTTGGGCAAAATTAGCTTTATAACTCGCTCTTTTTCCCATTTGATTTGACATTTCAGCAGTTGACTGTAAAATACATATCCCATTATCATAAAATATCAACAAATCTCTAATTTCACCTTTTTTAGCGAAATCAGTTCCATTAGAAATAAGCTCTTTAATCATCCAAACTTTACTATTTCCGTCATGCAGAAGAGATGAAAAATCATTTTCAATTAATCTGACTCCGGTTGTACAGGAAGAAATTATCGGAAGAAAAATTAAAAATCTGAGTTGAAACATAACCAGTAAAATTAAAAATTTTTACTGCTTTTAATCAAAAGGAAGGACAAATAATAGTTCTAAATGTTTTTGGTTTTCTCTTACATTTTACATTGTATCCCATTGAGATTTCGTGAGAACCTCCCGTAATGCCATTGCCCAATTTAGACACCGTTACATCGTAACTGTATCCTAACTTAAATTGTCCTGTATTTATACCCACTGTTAAAATAAATGCATCCCTATTTCTGTACCAAACACCTGAATTAAAACTGCCGTACTTAATGTATGTACCAATATTTAATTCCTGAAAACCATTTTGATATTGGTATATAATATTGGGCATAATTGAGGTTACGTTGTTGAATTTCGATTTTGGACCTAATGGAATATCAGCACCCATATGACCAGTAAATCTCATTGGTAATCTTGATTGTCCTAGTATCATTGACTCATCAGGTGTGTTTAGATGATTCACAGATATACCACCAAAAAATTGCTTTGTGAAAATAACGGCACCAGCCGAGACATCAAAAAACCCTCGCCTTCCTCCTCGGGGCACATCACCTGTCTGATAAATAAAGCCTCTTCGTGGATCAATCATGTCTCCAAAAGTAAGTTTATCCCAATCCAAAAATTTCTGAAACCAAGAAGCTTTTGCACCAAACATCATTGCTGTTTTACGATTAATTTTCAAATGATATGAATAAATCAATCCCAACATAGATGTTTGAATAGTCGCTTGACCCTGCTGGTCGTGCATGGCCAATATACCGATGCCTCCATTTACGCTTGGTGAGTAAGTATCATATGCAGCCGCATATGTAACATAATTCCCTGTTAACTGTGGCCACTCATTTCTGTAGTTTGATGCTATTCTCGCGCAACCGTGTGATCCAGCAAAAGCGGGGTTTAAATAAATAGGATTAGCGTAAAATTGTGTAAATGTTGGGTCTTGCGCTTTTGTACAATCTAAAGACATTATTAGAAATAACAACGTAATACCTAAGAAATAAAAGTTTTTTATTTTCACTTTACGAAATTTAGCCCCGATTATACTTTTTAAGTAAAATTAAGGTTACAAAAATAAACTATTTTACGAAATAAACAATTTTTTTTTTCGTTCGTGTATGTTAAAGAAATATTTTTGCGAAATAATGTTAGAAAAAAATAAAAGTATTTTCCTTTTTGGATTTTTCAATATTGTTTTCTGTTTAAATCAAAATTTACTTTCTCAGAAAATTATTCGGCTTGAGATTCCTCATGAAGATCCAAAGCCTTATTTTTTTGAGGGAAGGGAAATATTAGTTCCTTCGATAAAAAATCAAACAATTAATGATAGAGAACCAAGTTTTTTCTGGAAAGAAAAAATAAATTCAGCGAAAAATTTAAAACTTATTTCTTTCAGGACAGAGGAAGCATCTAAACAAGAAATTATTTATTTAAACGAATTTATTCCGAATATCCCTGAAGAGCCTCAAATTTTACACCAAGTAACAAGAGTTAGAAAAGATTACTTCACCGTTGTTGACGTTAAGCCCTATTTTAAAAAAAACAATGAATTCCTTAAAATTGTATCTCTCGAATTTGAATTGGAGGAATTAATCGAGGACTCCTACATTACAAATATTGAAAAAGATTTTGTTGACAACTCCGTTTTAAAAGAAGGTTCGGGAGTCTGGTTCAAAATAGCTGTTGACCGAGATGGAATTTTTAAAATAGATAAGGATTTTTTAGAAAGTTGCGGTATAAATACGGCCAATTTAAATCCGAATTTTATAAACATTTATGGAAATGGCGAAGGCATGTTGCCAGAAAAAAATTCCTTACCCAGAATTGATGATCTTGCAAAAAATGCAATTTTTATCAAGGGAGAAAGTGATGGTATATTTAATTCAGATGATTACATTTTATTTTATGGTTGGGGTCCCCACAAATGGAGTCTCAAAAACGGCACTGAATTTCTTAGAGCTACGAATGTATATTCAGATTTATCCTATTATTTTATTAATATTGACCCTAATAATACCCCTTCTCGTATCCAAAATTTACCGGAAGTATCTGAACCTGCAGTATTGTCAGTTTCGAGTTATGATTTTCGTGATATTTATGAAAATGATCTGGTAAATTTAGTCGGTGGAGGTAAACGTTGGTATGGGGAATTATTTGACGTTGAATTGGAAAGGGTATTCAATTTTTCAATTCCAAATATTGATACTTTTCCGATAAAAATTTCTAGCTCCCTTGCTGTTAATGGACCAGGCAATAGCCAAACATTTTCGGTAAATGGTTCCCCGATTTTTAATTCAAATCTCATCTATCAAGGAGACTACACCCGGATTGAAACAAATTTTACATTTGAGTCTGAAGTTCCGAATATCCCTCTAAAACTTACAGTTTCTCGTTCAAATCCATCTATCTTGACTTATCTTGATAGATTGATATTAAATGCAAGGCGAAAATTAACATTCTATGGAACCCAATTGAACTTTAGGAATATTTTACAAATTCAACCAAATGCTATCAGCGAATATAACATATCAAACTTTCCTTCTTTGGGCTTTGTATGGGATTTGAGTGATCGAAACGCTCCAAAAAAAGTAACGGGTAACATTGAAAATAATACGTTTAAATTTAAAGCAAATTCATCTTACATCGAATATGTTGCTTCAAATGGGTCTTCTTTTTATACTCCCGAAAAGATTGGATCTGTATCATACCAGAATCTTCACGGATTGGAGCAGGTAGAATTTTTAATTGTAACACACCCGAGTTTTATTGGTCAAGCTAATCGACTAGCAGACTTGCATCGGGCTGAAGGAACTACAACACATGTCGTGACAACCGAACAAGTATACAATGAATTTAGTTCAGGAGCTCAAGATGCCGTGGCAATAAGAATGTTAGCAAAAATGTTTCACGACAGGGCGTTAACAAATCCAGGTAGTGATTTGAAATATTTATTACTTTTTGGAGATGGAACGTATGATCCAAAAAATCGACTTGCCAACAATAACAATATGATTGTAACCTATCAGGCGGATAATAGTGAAAATTATATTTCTTGTTACGTTTCAGATGATTTTTTCGGAATGCTCGACGACAACGAGGCATTTTCCAGTATTGATTTGTTAGATATCGGAATAGGTAGAATACTTGCATCTGATATAACACAAGCACAGCAACAAGTCGATAAAATAGAACATTACATGAAAAATGGTTCTCAGCTTTTCAATTCAAATAATACTTCTTGTTGTTTAGAATCAAATGTAAATTCAACTTTCGGCGACTGGAAATTAAAATATGTACAGATAGCAGATGATGAGGAAAATAATTATTTTATCGTAAATGATACTGAAAATCAGTGCGAAGAAGTTTTAACCAATAATTTTGAAATGAATTGTGATAAATTATATTTAGATGCTTTTCCTCAACAAACTACGGCTGGAGGTCAGCGATACCCGGATGTATACAATGCAATTACAGACCGAATTCAAAGAGGGGCCTTACTTGTAAATTATGTAGGTCATGGCGGGGAGGTTGGACTTGCTGAGGAACGCGTTGTGACCATTCCTCAAATTAACAGTTGGTCAAATATTAATGCCTTGACTCTTTTTGTTTCTGCAACTTGTGAATTCACCAAGTATGACGATCCAAAGCGGGTATCAGCTGGTGAATGGGTTTCGCTAAATCCATACGGTGGCGCAATTGCTCTCATGACCACAACTCGATCCGTTTATTTTAGTGTAAATTCTTCAGTGGGCAGTGCACTTTTTGAAAATGTTTTTGATAGGAATAGCGATAATTCGCCTCTAACATTTGGTGAAATTATGATGCGAACAAAAAACGATGCTTTACAAAGCGACAATAAGCGAAGTTTTACTTTAATTGGAGACCCGGCATTAAAAATTTCTTTACCAAAGATTCTTATAAAAACAGATAGCATTAATGGGGTAAATCCTATGATTGAAATTGATACGTTGAATGCCTTGAGTAAGGTTCGAGTAAAAGGTCATATAGAGGATCATTTAGGCGCAATACAAACAAATTTTAATGGTATTTTGACCCCCTCTATTTTTGATAAGGTCAAAACTATGAAAACATTGGGGCAAGATCCTGATTCACAAGAAATAGAATTTGAGTTGCAACGCAATGTTGTTTACAAGGGTAAAACAAGTATTACCAATGGGTATTTCGATTTTTCATTCGTGGTGCCAAAAGATATTGCCTTGAATATTGGAAAGGGAAAAATAAGTTACTATGCATTGAACAGTGCAACAGACGCATTTGGTTTCGATACAAACTTTAGAATTGGAGGGATAAATCCGAATGGACTTGTAGACAATGAAGGGCCTGAGTTAGAATTATATTTGAATGACGAGAATTTTATTAGTGGAAGCGTTACGGATGAAACACCAGTTCTTATCATTAAGGCATTTGATGAAAATGGGATAAATACTGTTGGAAATGGAATAGGCCATGATATTACAGCAATTATAGATGATAAAACTGCGGACCCCATTGTTTTAAATGATTTTTATACGGGTGATTTGGATTCATATCAATCAGGTCAAATTCGTTATCAAATGAGTTTATTGGAACCTGGGCTTCATACATTGGAGGTGAAGGCATGGGATGTCAATAACAACTCTTCCACTGTAAAATGTGAATTTATGGTTTACGAAAAGGAAAATCCAATTTTATCTCACGTGTACAATTATCCAAATCCATTTACAACATCGACAGAATTTATGTTTGAACATAATCAATCTTGTAGTAGTTTGGATGTACAGATTCAAATTTTTGCAATTTCTGGTAAGTTGGTTAAAACAATTAATGAAAGTGTAAGTACTGTTGGATTCAGAAACCAAGGAATCATGTGGGATGGGAGAGATGATTATGGAGATCAGTTGGGTAAGGGGGTTTATATTTATTCCCTGAAAGTCAAAAATCCCGATGGACAGGTTGCTGAAAAGACAGAAAAATTAGTTTTATTAAAATAAATTAAAATATAAGTAGCACTTTTGCGTATATTTACATTGTTCTATGTTTTATCAAATGACAAAAAAAACAATTTCTATTTTTTGTTTAATTTTATCACAATTTTGTTTTGCTCAGCCAACAGGCGATAACGGCGCAAATCAAGGGGATTTGCAATTAAACACCATAACCACTGCATTGCCCTTTATGGCAATTACGCCTGATTCACGGGCAGGAGGTATGGGTGATGCCGGAACAGCTTTGAGTCCATCTTCAACGTCGGTTTACTGGAATACCTCAATGATTTCATTCTCAAAAGAAAAGTCTGAGTTGAGTTTATCCTACACTCCATGGTTGAGACAACTAACAAATGACATCCATTTATCCTATTTATCTTTTTATTATAAGGTAAGTCGCTTACATTCAGTTGGGGGGGCTTTACGTTTTTTTAGTTTGGGTGAGATTACGTTTACCGATGCCTCTGGAAATGTCATCCGCGACGATAAGCCAAGTGAATTTGAAATCACAGGGGCCTACGCATTCAGACTTTCTGACAAATTTAGTATTGGACTAAATGGGAAGTTTGCCTATTCAAATTTGACGGGTGGTTTAACCGTTGGTGGTGTAAATACCAAAGCCGGAATAGTTGGTGGGACAGATCTTTCCTTTACCTATTTTAATGAAGATGCTAAAATTGGTAAAACAAAAGGATCATATACATTGGCAACTACAATCAATAATATTGGCAATAAAGTCGCGTACTCTCAATTATCTCAGAGAGATTTTATCCCTATGAATCTAAAAATTGGAAATGCAGTTAAAGCAGAATTTGATAAATATAATACAGTAACTTTTGCTTTGGATCTTCAAAAACTGTTAGTTCCCACCCCTGCATATTACGATATCATAGATGGGACGTACATGATGATTTCTGGAAAGTCAAGTGATGTAGGTGTAATTTCCGGAATGCTTCAATCTTTTTACGATGCCCCTGGAGCACCGATAATGAATGAGGATGGGCAATATATTCAAAATGCGGATGGTTCTTTTGAGGTTAAAAAAGGCTCGAAATTTATAGAGGAATTAACAGAAATAAATATTGCAGGAGGCGTAGAATGGTGGTATAATGATGTTTTAGCCATTAGGGGGGGGCTTTTTTACGAAAATAGAAATAAAGGAAATCGCCAATACATTAATCTTGGGGCAAGTTTCAAGTACAATATGTTTGGAATAGATTTTTCTTATTTAGCCTCAATTAGCGGAAGACAGAGTCCTTTAGCAAATACGCTTCGTTTCACCCTCAGATTAAACCTTGATGGAAAATCATATACACCTGAGCAAAAAGAGGGGATTTAAATGAAAATTCGTGTTGGATATGGTGTAGATGTGCACCGGCTAGAGAGGGGTAAGCCTCTGTTTATTGGTGGAATAGAATTGGACTCAGATCTAGGTTCCGTAGGCCATTCTGATGCGGATGTTTTACTCCATGCAATCTGTGATGCACTTTTGGGCGCAGCCAACTTAAGAGATATTGGATTTCATTTTTCTGATACAGATTCTCAATATAAGGGAATTGATTCTAAAATTTTACTGCGAGAAGTCTTTATAAAAATTAAAGAGAAGCGATATTCTGTAGGAAATATTGATTGTACAGTAATTTTAGAAAAACCTAAAGTAAATCCGCACATTCCGGCTATGCAAGTGGTAATTGCTGAAATTTTAGAAATGGATGTTGATGCTGTTTCGATAAAGGCAACAACTCACGAGAAAGTAGATTCATTTGGTGAATGTCGAGCAATTAAAGCGTATGCTGCTTGTCTGCTTGTAGGTTAATCCTCTTCAAGAATTTGAAGGTTTGCAAATCGGACAATAAGATTTTTTATTCCATGATGAGGAAAGAATACGGTTGCTTTCTGATCGTTACCAATTCCTTCCAACTTTGTAATTTTCCCTTTACCAAATCGCTCGTGTTGAACATTTTGACCGACCATGTAGCTTGAGTTACCATTAGCATTACTCGATCCTTTGAGGTCATTCATGGATGTCAACTTTGGACTTCCCATCGTGCGATTTAACCCCCCTGAAAAAGGTCTTTCACCCCGATTAATACCCATTCCCAGTGATCTACCCTGACCTCTTGGTGGAGAATCAAAATGAAGGAAACGACCATCAATTTCGTCAATGAAGCGGCTGGGTTCGGAGGAAATTAATTGACCCCATATAAATCGGGATGCGGCATACGATAGAGTACATGACTCTTTGGCGCGTGTCAATGCAACATAAAACAAGCGTCTCTCTTCTTCAAGTTCTGTTCTCGAATTCAAAGCCATTTGCGAGGGGAATAAATTTTCTTCCATTCCAACAATGAAAACATACGGAAATTCAAGTCCTTTACTGGAGTGAATGGTCATTAAGGTCACATGGTTACGGCCTTCATTTTTATCTTCGTCAGCGTCTGTCAATAAAGCAACGTCTAATAAAAAATCAGATAGTGTTTTTACCTCTTCAGATGAATTGACAAATTCTTGAATACCGGAAAGCAATTCCTCTATGTTTTGAAAACGCTCAACTTCTTCAGGGCCCTTATCTTTTTCTTCTTTAAGTTCTTTTAATATTCCAGATGATTTTGCAATGGTTTCAGCTAATTGAAAGGCATTTAACGAATGGAGTTGGGCTTGAAAACTACGAATCATCGTTACAAATTCATAGAGTTTATCCCTAACACCTTTGTTAAAATTTAAACCATATTGATCAAGATTAATAAGTACTTCCCAAATGCTAACGGAGTTATTATTCGCTGCGATTATCAAATTTTCTTCCGTTGTTTTTCCAATTCCCCTTCTCGGGTAGTTAAGAATTCTTTTAAGAGCTTCTTCGTCGGAAGGGTTTGTTGTTAGGCGGAAATATGCCAGTAAATCTTTAATTTCTTTGCGCTGATAAAACGAAATACCACCATAAATTTTGTACGGGATGTTGAATTTTCTCAAGGCTTCTTCAAAGGCTCTCGACTGTCTATTTGTTCGGTATAGAACGGCAATATCGTTAAATGAAATTGAAGTAGATTGTTTTGCATCAAAAATTTTGCCTCCGATAATTTTTCCTTCTTCGTTATCTGTTAAGGTTCGAATAACAGTAATTTTTGCTCCATCATTATTATCCGTCCAAACAGTTTTTTTTATTTGGTCTTTGTTCTTTGAAATTATTGAATTTGCAGCTTCAACGATATTTTTTGTGCTTCGGTAGTTTTGTTCCAATTTAAATAATTTAAAATCTGGGTAATCAACCTTGAAGTTTAGGATATTTTGAATGTTCGCTCCTCGAAACGAGTAAATACTTTGTGCATCGTCTCCAACAACGCAAATGTTTTCATTGGTAGCCGCTAGTTTTTTTACGATTAAATATTGCGCGTAGTTTGTATCTTGATATTCATCTACAAGAATAAATTGAAATTTGTGTTGGTAATAGGCTAACACTTCGGGAAAATCTCGCAGTAAGACATGTGTTTGAAAGAGTAAATCGTCAAAATCCATTGCTCCGGCTTTTCTACAGCGATTTTCATACGTTTTATAAATTGTTGAAATAAGTGGGCGTTTGGCTTGTTTGTCTTCAAAGAGTATCTCCTCGTTTTGGGCGTACATATCTGCTGAAACAAGGTTATTCTTTGCTGAGGAAATGCGTCCTAGAACCGAACTAGGTTTGTAAGCTTTATCGTCGAGATTTAATTCTTTAATAATATCTTTTAGTAAACTTTTCGAATCTTGTGTGTCGTAAATTGTAAAATTGGTTGGATAGCCCAACCGATCAGCGTTGAAACGGAGAATTCTTGAAAAAACGGAGTGAAATGTCCCCATTGTAATATTCTTTGCTTCACTTGGCCCAACAATCTTTCCAATTCTCTCGGTCATTTCTCGAGCAGCTTTATTGGTAAACGTCAAGGCAAGGATATTAAAAGGATCAATGCCATTTTCTATCATGAATGCAATTCGATAGGTAAGTACGCGTGTTTTTCCAGATCCAGCACCCGCTATGACCATTAGAGCCCCATCAATTTGCTCTACAGCTGCCAATTGACTTGCATTTAATTCATCTAAATAATTCATGAAGTAAAACCTTTTTTGTATAAATCAGTTAAAGTGGGTTGAATTCGTTAAAGATACTCAATAGTAAAAAACGATGTATCTTTGTTTAAAAATAAACAATTGAAAAATTTTGTTTTTTCTTTTCTTATATTAATTTCTTCGGTTGTACATTCTCAATCTATTACTGGGACTGAATTAGGAGTTGATGGTTTTTTTGGGGCTTCAAATCTCGGATCGTCTTTTGGTATTGGGCCAAAATTTGGATTATTATTCGGAGAAAATTTTGTGGTTGGTCCTTCGTTTCGATTGCAACAAACAAATTCAAATAATTTGGGAGTAAATACTTCAATTCGAGTATATGGTGGGGGAGTGTTCGCTCATGGGCGTTATGTAAGTTCGGGTAAAACTCATCTCTATGGGGGAGTTGAATTCGAAATGTTAAGAAGTCCGTTCAATTTCATTAATTTTCAACAACTCACAAATAATATCTGGGCTCCAACTTTATTTTTTGCAGGAGGAGTAAAAATAGATGTAGCAAAATCAGTTGCATTAACAGCAGGTATTTACTATGATGTTATAAATGCTCCAAATAGTCCTTTCAGAAGTGCTTATGCTTTTCAAATAAAAAATGATCAGGGTCAGGTTGTTCAGATTTTACCGATAATTTATCGACTTTCGCTTATCATTCGATTAAGTGGTTCTGGGCAGCGGAATGAGGAAGATGTTGAAGGAGACTAAAATTGATACATCTATGAAAATTGGTGTTGTACTTTATCCTACATTTGGTGGGAGTGGTGTTGTGGCTACGGAGCTGGGTAAGGCACTTGCCAAAAAAGGGCATCAAATTCATTTCATCACATATTCACAACCAGTTCGTCTAGGAAGTTTTCATGAAAATATTTATTACCATGAAGTTTCAGTTAGTAATTATCCCCTTTTTGAGTACCAACCTTATGAAACCGAATTAACCAGTAAACTAGTTGATGTTGTAATAAATGAAAAATTGGATTTATTACATGTTCACTATGCCATTCCACATGCTTCAGCCGCTTTTATGGCTCAGCAGATTCTGAAAGCGCAAGGGATTAGAATTCCATTTATTACTACTCTTCATGGAACCGATATTACCTTGGTTGGAAAAGATCCTTCCTTTGAACCTGTTATTCGATTCTGTATTAATGCCTCAAATGCTGTTACTACGGTTTCCGAAAGCTTGAAGAATGATACGATAAAGTACTTTGGGATTGAACGTGACATTCAGGTCATACCTAATTTTATCCATATCCAAGAAAACTCAAGTGTTTTCTGTCACCAAAAATTACGACAAAAATATGCTGAGAAGGATGAAAAAATAATTTGTCATATTTCGAATTTCCGTCCAGTTAAACGAATCGAAGATGTAATTAAAATATTTGCATTGATTGATCAGAAAATAGATGCAAAATTAATTTTAGTTGGCGATGGTCCAGACCGTTATATGGCCGAAAAATTGAGCCGTGAACTCGGATTGATTGATCGCGTTATTTTCTTTGGAAAGGTAAGAGATACAAATCATATTTTACCGATTGCAGACTTATTTCTCCTCCCTTCTGAAACTGAGAGCTTTGGATTGGCAGCGCTTGAGGCAATGGCTGTTGGAGTTCCTGTTATATCATCAAATAGTGGAGGAATTTCTGAAGTAAACTCGCATAATTTTTCCGGCTATTTGACCGAGGTAGGTGATGTTCAGCGTATGGCTGATTTTGCCATTGGATTACTCTTAGATACAAATAAGCTTTCTTTATTTAGGGAGCAGGCAAAAAGACGCGCTAAAGAATTTTCTTTAGACCTTATTTTACCTCGATATGAGAAGCTATATTGCGAAGTTTTGAAACAATAAAATTATTTGATTACCTTCTTTTTTTCTTATTTTAAAATTGAACGATAGATCATTCGTTATTTTTTAAAGGATTGTACTCATATCATTTACAAGTAAAGGCCAATAAATAAAATGGGCATCACTCATGACTTATTCAAATCCATTTCGTAATTTTAAAAAATGAAATCAACTCTATTTTTGCTAGTCTCACTAATATTAATAGGTTCATCTTGTAATAAAAATACAGGAAATCCAGTCCCTAATATTCCCTTTGATATTACAATTGATATTACTTTACCGAGTTATTCAAACCTAGCAGGAGTTGGTGGTTGGGCTTACGTTAATAATGAAGGGTCGAGAGGATTAATTATTTACAGGAGGGCCATTGATGAGTTCGTAGCCTTTGACAGACATTCTCCTGCCGATCCTGAAGGAATATGTTTTCTTCCATTATATCCTGATTCAGATAATTTTCTTCAACTTAACGACACCTGTAATAATGCAACATTTTCATTATATGATGGGTCACCAATTTCGAATAGTCAGTATGGGCTTAGGCAATATTCAACCATTTTCAATGGGACTAATTCTTTGCGCATCTATAATTGACAATTCACCTCACAATTTATGCAAAGAAAAAAAGGAATTGCAATTTTAGGATCAACTGGTTCCATTGGAACACAGGCACTTGAAGTGATTGAAAATTACTCAAATTACTTTTCGTTGGAGGTAATAACTGCCGGCAAAAATGTTGATTTACTAATTGAACAAGCGAAAAAATATAAGCCCAATAGTGTAGTCATCGGTGACGAAAGACTTTACTCTCATCTTCGCGAGTCTTTGGCGAATGATGACATACATATCTACGCGGGGGAGGATGCAATGTGTCAGGTAATCGAGTCAACTGAAATAGATACCGTCCTTACTGCAATGGTAGGGTATGCGGGTTTAAAGCCCACAATAAAGGCCATTGAAGAAAAAAAAACAATTGCTTTGGCGAATAAAGAAACCTTGGTTGTTGCAGGAGATTTAATTACAAAATTAGCCAAAGAAAATGGAGTTAATATTTATCCTGTAGATTCGGAGCACTCAGCAATTTTTCAGTGTTTAGTTGGTGAATTCCACAATCCAATAGAAAAAATATATCTTACGGCGTCAGGCGGTCCTTTTCGAGGCTATAGCGCTGAACAGCTAGGTCAAGTAAGTAAGCATCAAGCTTTGAAGCACCCAAATTGGTCGATGGGCGCAAAGATAACTATTGATTCAGCATCTTTGATGAATAAAGGCTTAGAGGTCATCGAGGCGAAATGGCTGTTTGGTTTGCAACCTGAACAAATTGATGTAATTGTTCATCCTCAGTCCATTATTCATTCATTGATTCAATTTAGAGATGGGAGTATGAAAGCGCAAATGGGCCTACCAGATATGAAATTACCAATTCAGTATGCCCTCACGTATCCAGATCGATTTGAAACCTCATTTCCGCGTTTCAATTTCATGGATTATCCAAATCTTACGTTTGAAAAGGCAGACTTGAAAGTTTTTCGCAACCTAAATTTGGCTTATGAGGCAATGCATCAAAATGGAGTAGTAGCTTGTTATTTAAATGCTGCAAACGAAATGGCAGTAGATGCTTTTCTTAACGATAAAATTCAATTTATTGACATATTTGAAGTAAATGAGGAAACACTGGTGAGAGCGCCAAAAATTTTATCTCCCACCTATGAGGACTATGTTTCATCTGACATGGAAGCTAGGAAAATAGCCGCTGAAATTTGTAAAAAATTAAATTGATTCTTTTAAAGTCCTTGTAATTTATGTTGGTTAATGTTAGATATTCGTTATAGGACTATTCTTGGTGTTGCACTTCCTTTGATGGTGTCATCATTTATTCAATCGATTGTTTTAATAACAGATTCTGCCTTTATTAGTCGCTTTGATACGCTGGCATTTGATGCAGTTGGTAACGGAGGATTGATATTTGTAACAGTGTACGTTGCTCTTCTAGGTATAGGTGATGGCGCCCAAATTTTAATTGCACGTCGGGTTGGACAGAATAAGATAGATTCAATAAGTAAAATATTTAGTACATCAATTACGGTATTATTTATTGGAGCATTATTTCTTTTTATTTTGCTCTATTTCTTTATGCCTGATTGGATCCTTAGTTATTCAAAAAGTAAAATCATAGCAGATTATCAGGGGCGATATTTAAAAATTCGAAGCTATGCTCTTTTTGCATCAGTTTTGACATTGGCAATTCAAGCATTTTATTTGGCAATTGGTAAAACCTGGGTAGTCTTGGTGGCATCTTTACTAGTTGCACTTTGCAATATTGTATTAGATTACACCCTTATTTTTGGTAATTTTTCCTTTCCTAAGATGGGCTTGGAAGGAGCAGCATGGGCTTCAACTTTTTCTGACGGGCTAGGTGCTTTATTTTTAGTTGTTTTTACAATTTTTTCCAATTATAAAAAGGAATATAAATTATTTAAAAAATTGAAAATTAATTGGTTATCATTTAAAGAATTATTGAATATTGGCTCCCCGCTGATGTTTCAAGGATTAACCGCTTTGGCGACGTGGACAATATTTTTTATTTGGATTGAGCAGATAGGGTCAAACGAATTAACAGTCTCTCAAAATATTCGGTCGCTGTATATGTTTGCTTTCGTGCCAATTTGGGGGTTTGCAGGAACAACAAAAACGTATATTTCACAATATATGGGTCGTTCTGAATTTGATTCTATTCCTATAATTCAGAAAAGAATTCAGTTGATAACCGTTATTTTATTATTTTTCACGTTTCATGGGTCTATTTTATATCCTGAGTCGTTAATTAAATTGGTTAATCCGAATGAAACATATATTACAAAAAGTGCAGAAATATTGCGTTTTGTGTCCATTTCCATATTTCTTTATGGGTTTGTAAGTGTTTATTTCCAGACGATTAATGGAAGTGGAAATACCATTTTTTCAATGGCGGTAGAGATGATCGCGGTGCTTATCTATTTGTCGGCGGCGTTTGTTTTTATTAAAATTCTTCATTTTGATATACTTTGGATTTGGTCGGTAGAGTACATTTATTTTGGTACAATTGGCTTACTTTCATATTTCTATTTAAAACGGTTTAATTGGAGAAAAAAAATAATTTAACTCTACTTTTGTGAAATGAAGGAAAATTCTTTGAATATTGTCTTTATGGGGACTCCAGAATTTGCAGTTTCCATTCTCGAAGGGTTGGTTTGTTCGGCGCATAAAATAGTTGGTGTTGTTACCGCCTCAGATAAGCCTGCGGGTAGGGGAATGCATCTTCAGGGAAGTGCAGTTAAAGAATATGCTCTTAAAAATGGGTTAAGTTTATTACAACCTGAAAATTTAAAAGATTCAAATTTTATTAAAGAACTGAAAAGTTTAAATGCCGATTTATTTGTTGTTGTTGCTTTCAGGATGTTGCCTGAAGTCATATGGTCAATGCCACCAAAAGGCACCATTAATTTACATGCTTCACTTCTTCCACAGTACCGCGGTGCGGCACCCATCAACTGGGTGCTTATAAATGGTGAAGAAAAAACAGGAGTTACCACATTTTTTATTGATAAAGACATAGATACAGGAAATGTAATTGATCAGATTGAAACGGAAATTTCTGAAAATATGACTGCTGGCGACTTATATGAGGAATTAGTAAAAATTGGTTCGTGGCAAACGGTAAAAACTATAAATAGAATCGCCGAGGGTAAAATTAATACCAAAAAACAGGAAGAATTGATTGTTGAGGCATTGAAACACGCGCCTAAAATTTATAAATGTGATTGCGAAATTCTGTGGCAAAAATTAATGAACCAAAATCACAATCTAATTCGAGGTTTATCCCCTTATCCATGTGCTTGGACAAAGATGTATAATCTTAAAAGACAAGAATGGGTAAATTTTAAAATTTTTCGTTCCGAAAAAAGCTCAATTAAGGTTAAAAATTGGCAAAACCTTTCATCAAATGAAAGGGGAATTTTGATTCCTTGCTTGGACTTTTACTTAATTGTTACAGAATTGCAGCCAGAAGGGAAACGAAAAATGTATTTTAAAGAATTTCTAGCTGGTTATAAGATAAAAGATTGGGTCCTAATGCCATAAAATAGTTACCTTTGAAATCTTAAAAAAAAATTACATGTTAGGTGATTTGTTGAAACGTCTGTTGGGAGATAAAAATTCGAAAGACAAAAAAGAATATCAACCCTTTGTAGATAGGTCTAATCAAGAATATGAAAAAATTAAATCAATTTCAGATGATGAGCTTCGTCTACATTCCATAGAATTACGAAAATTTATAATTGAACAAACTCAATCTCTAGAGGATGAGCTGGCTTCAATGAAGGAAAAAGCAGAGGATGCGCTTCTTTCCATTCAAGAGAAAGAAGATTTATTTGAGCAGATTGATAAATTATCGTTAAAAATTGATATTAAAATTGAGGAAGTTCTGCTTGAAATTCTCCCTCAGGCATTTGCGATTGTGAAAGAAACCGCCTACAGATGGGCAAATAATGGTAAGCTTGAGGTTACGGCAATGGATTATGACCGTGAATTAGCGAATAAAAAGGACGGTATTACTATTTCTGGGGAGAAAGCTATTTGGCATAACGAATGGACTGCCGCCGGGGTAAAAGTCAAGTGGGAGATGGTTCATTATGACGTGCAGTTGATGGGTGGAGCTGTCCTTCACAGGGGGAATATTTCTGAAATGCAGACGGGCGAGGGGAAAACGCTCGTGGCAACTCTTCCCGTGTTTTTAAATGCACTCTCAGGAAAGGGAGTTCATGTTGTAACTGTAAATGATTACTTGGCAAAACGCGACTCAGAATGGATGGGTCCGTTGTATCAATTTCATGGACTAAAGGTAGACTGTATAGACAAACATCAGCCGAATTCTCCCGCTCGTAGGGCTGCTTATCATGCTGATATAACCTTTGGAACAAATAACGAATTTGGGTTTGATTATTTGCGCGATAATATGGCGGGAAGTACTGAGGATCTTGTTCAACGCAAACACCATTTTGCAATCGTTGATGAGGTTGATTCAGTATTAATTGATGATGCTCGAACTCCACTCATTATTTCTGGTCCAACTCCTCGCGGGGAAGAGCATGAATATTATGAATTAAAACCGCGTATCGAACGGGTTGTAACCGCTCAAAAACAGTATATACAACAGTGTATTTCTGAAGCTCGAAAGCATTTATCTTTTTTATCAGGTGACAGTCCTGAAAATGGGGTGAATACCAAAAAAGCATTAGAGGATGGGGGTATTGCATTGTTAAGAGCACACAGAGGTTTACCAAAAAATAAGGCTCTAATTAAATTTCTTTCGGAGCCAGGAATTCGTGTCCATCTGCAAAAGACTGAAAATTATTATATGCAAGAGCAAGGAAAGCATATGAAAAAGATTGATGCGGAACTTTTCTTTGTCATTGATGAAAAAAACAATTCCATTGAACTAACTACGAAAGGAATCGACTTAATTTCTGGAAATGACGATCGTGACTTTTATATTTTACCTGATATAGGGTCAGAAATAGCAAAATTGCAAAAGGAAAATATAGACAAGGAGCTATTTTTTGAAAAAAAAGACATCCTAATTCGAGAATATTCAATAAAATCAGAGCGAATTCATTCTATCAATCAATTACTGAAAGCCTACACGCTTTTTGAAAGAGAGGTTGAGTATGTTATTTTGGATGGGAAAGTAAAAATTGTTGACGAGCAAACAGGCCGTATTTTGGATGGAAGAAGGTATTCGGATGGTCTGCATCAAGCAATTGAGGCAAAAGAAAATGTTACAGTAGAAGCTGCAACACAAACTTACGCGACAGTAACTTTACAAAATTATTTTCGAATGTACCACAAATTAGCTGGTATGACTGGTACGGCAGAAACAGAGGCGAAAGAATTTTGGGACATTTATAAACTTGATGTTGTTGTAGTCCCAACACATAGACATGTTGTAAGGAAAGACGAAAATGATTTTGTGTTGAGAACAGCACGCGAAAAATATGCAGCAATAATTGATGAAATTGAAAAACTTGTTGCTGCTGGAAGACCGGTTCTCGTGGGTACGACAACGGTTGAAATTTCTGAATTACTAAGTCGAATGCTTAAACTAAAGAGAATTGAACATCAAGTTTTAAATGCGAAGTATCATCAGAAAGAAGCTGAAATAGTTGCTAATGCCGGATTGGCCGGCACGGTTACAATTGCTACAAACATGGCTGGGCGTGGTACGGATATCAAACTTGGTCCTGGTGTAAAAGAAGCTGGTGGTTTAGCAATAATTGGTACAGAAAGGCATGATTCTCGTCGAGTTGACCGACAGCTTAGGGGTCGTTCAGGTCGTCAAGGAGATCCCGGCTCATCTCAGTTTTTTGTTTCATTAGAGGATGATTTGATGCGAAAATTTGGGTCGGAAAGAATCGCTAAGTTAATGGATAGAATGGGCTTGAAGGAGGGAGAAGTTATTACGCATTCCATGGTAACTAAATCCATTGAAAGAGCACAGAAAAAAGTAGAAGAAAATAATTTTGGAATGCGTAAGCGTTTATTGGAATACGATGATGTGATGAACTCACAACGTAAAGCGATCTATAAAAAACGTCGAAATGCCTTGTTTGGAGATCGTTTGGATATTGACGTTGACAATATGTTTTTCGAATTATGTGAATCGACTATTCACAATGCCAAAAATTTGACTTACGAGGAGTTTGAAATGGAGTTAATCCGGATTATTGGAATTGAGTCGCCTGTAGATAGTGTTGCCTTTACTTCAACTGATGAAAACACTCTCGTAGACACGGTATATGCCAATATGGTTGAGCAATATAAGCGTAAATCAGATAAAATCGCTTCAAAAGGTCTTCCGCAGATTAAACATGTTTTTGAAACAATGTCCAACAAGTATAAAAATATTGTTTTTCCTTTAACGGATGGAAGGAGGGAAATGCAGTTGATTGTAAATTTAGAAGAGGCCTATAAGTCTGGGGGTAGGGCTATTTCAAAATCGTTGGAGCGAAACGTCATTTTATCGACTATTGATAACGAGTGGAAAGAACATTTACGCGTCATGGATGATTTACGTTCTGCTGTTCACAATGCAAGTTACGAGCAAAAAGATCCTCTATTGGTATATAAGTTAGAATCATTTGATTTATTTAAAAGTATGATTAATCGCTTGAATGTGGAATCGGTTGAGTTATTAATGAAGTTGGATATCCCTGTTGAACAAGAGTTACAAAGTACTAACAAAGAGGAACGACAAAATAATTACGGTAATTCGAGATCAAACTCAAGTAGTACTGAACCACCAAAATTCGGTGACTCTAACGGTTATAGCAATGCTTTAGATTCAAGTATACCCCAAACACAAAGGAGGACACCAATAATTGCTGATCCTAAGACGGGTAGAAATGATCCTTGCCCATGTGGAAGTGGTAAGAAGTATAAACAATGTCACGGAAAATAATAGCATGAATTTCCCTCCAACAATTACTATTATTGGAACTGGGAATGTGGCTGAAATTCTTGGACAACGACTTTTTGCTGAAGGTTTTCATATTGTTTCTCTCGTAGGGCGAAATAAACGGCAAGCTTCTGAGTTAGCTCAAAAATGGTCTGCACGTATTGAAGATATTGCTAAAATTAGCGGTGAATTTGTATTGGTTTGTTTACCTGATTCCGTTACTAAAAATGTTGTTGAACAAATTGATAATCAAAAGATAGTAGCATATACTGCTGGATCACTTTCGCTTACTGAAATTTCTCATTCCAATTGTGGAGTTTTTTATCCATTGCAAACTTTTTCAAAAGCGAGAAAGGAAAACACACTCAGGTATCCCATTTTGATAGAGTCTAAATCCTCTAGCGTTTCAGATTTTTTAAAAGAACTAGGAAATAAGATAAGCGATCAGGTAGAGTACTGTGATTCTGAAAAACGAAAGTATATTCATCTTTCGGCAGTTTTCATCAATAATTTCAGCAACCATTTAATTTATCTTGGTCAGAAATTAGCTCGACAGAAGGATATCGATCCGCAACTCTTTGCAGCGTTAATTGAAGAAACATTTGCCAAACTTAAAGATATCACTCCAGAAGAAGCTCAAACAGGCCCGGCCGCAAGAAACGATTTAGCAACCATAAAAAGTCACTTGAATTTACTTCAGGGAGACGAACGTGAAATTTATAAATTAATGACAAACAATTTATTAAAAACATTTGATCATGATCAGTTATAAGGAAAAACTGAATACTATCACAACTTTTATATTCGATGTCGATGGTGTTTTTACGGATGGGAATGTTTTGTTGTATAATGATGACGTGGTACGAACGTTTAATTCCAAAGATGCTTATGCTGTTCAATATGCCTCTAAATTGGGATACAAGTTATTCGCAATAACAGGAGGTAATTCAAAGGACGTCGAGGTAAGATTATTCGGATTAGGGTTTACAGAGGTGCATATGCGATCATCGAAAAAAATGACTATTTACGAGGATATTAAAACAAGATATTCTTTAAATGATATTGAAATTATGTATATGGGGGACGATATACCCGATTACCCTCTTTTAAAGCAAGTAGGATTACCTTGTTGCCCGCAAGATGCGGTTTCAGATATTAAACAAATTGTTGATTATCAGTCGCCTTTCGGTGGAGGAAAAGGTTGTGTTAGAGATATTATTGAGCAAACGCTACGAGTTCAAGGCAAGTGGATGCTCCCTGAGGCATTTGAATGGTAGGGAAAAAAGTGCACTTTAACGTCAAAATAAGTAGCATTTGTTTAAAGAATCTTTTCTTGTAATTCTAACGTTTGAATAAAAATTCAAATTACGAATAAAATAGTTGTCCATCCTTCAGAACAATATAGCTTCGATTAAATAATTTTACAAGGACGATATTTCCATAAATCGAATATTCTGAATCGCCTTGAATTGTTATTTCTTGAACTTTCCCATTCACAAAAGCGCTTACACCCCCGGAGATATTACGGAAGGCAAATACACCATTTTTGAGCAAATAGTCTTTCGGGATGTAATTACAAATTTCTTTTTTTTCACCTTGGAAAAAAGAAAAAACATAATTATTTTCCGCCCAGATAACCATATCATCTTGTACCTCCCAGAAACTTGGACTGAAATTGGTTAATTCTGTTTTTTCTCCATCCTTGTAATGCCATAGGTTCCCATTCAAATCTTCAAAAACGATAAATCCGCGGCCTGCGCGGTATTTTTGCATGTATTGACTTTCAACATCAAAAAAGTTTCCATTTTCAAACAAGGCAAATGAACGTTGTGTTGGATCATTGAAACAAAGCATATCACAACCCACCTTGAAATCAATTTCCCCGTTCCAAACACCTAAGTCAGTAATTTGCCCACGGTGAAAGATCTTATAAAGCCCGCCATTATCCTTAAAAGCGACAATGTTATCACCAACAGCTGTTGGCATATATAAATTCCCCGTTACGGTATAAAGCGTGTATGTTTGCTTATTGTAGTATACATTAACTGAATTATAGCGAGTATCTTCGTATACGATAATACTATCTTTAACGACATAATCACGAACAAAATATGTCAAAGTTCTCAATTTTCCGGCATCCCACATATTGAGAGTGGTCCCCACATTATACGCTAATAAGTGATCTGAAATAGAGAATTTTATATTCAGATTAGTTATATCTTTTCGTTCTTTTCCATTAAAGATGCGGAGATTTTCACGGTTGTCAATATAAGCAACAAACTCATCTCCGGCCTTATAATTTAAAATCGGTTGAAATTCAATCGTTTGGAAGTTGTCATTTTGAAAAACTCGAAAGTAATTATTGAAATCAACAAATGGCACGACAGGTTGTGCAAGTAGTCCAAAAATTTTAAAAATAAAGACGAATGATGGAAATAAAAATCGCATAGTTTTAAAAACGCATTAATCATACAATTATTGAACCTCTTTTTTCAAATATTTATAGTCAATCCAGAAAGTTCCTATTGGTAGTAAAGAGGCAAAACAAAACAAACTAATTTTAGAAAAAGAATATTTGTATTTTAGCCCTGCGAGGAGCACCCAAACAATGTAGGCGATAAAGAAAATGCCATGTGTCATTCCTACAATCAAGTTCGGTTCTTTTATTCCATACAAGTACTTTAGAGGCATAGTTAAACCAAAAGCTAAATAGGTAAATCCTTCGATCCATGCGAGAATTCGTAATTGTTGAATTAATTTCATTATTTTACAGGATAACAAATAAAGAACTTTTCTACAGGTTGTGCTAGTGCAGAAATATTGAGATTGTCAGAGGCTTTTGTTAAATCCATAATCTCACCACTTTTCATAATAAGATTAATATTTTGTTTGTTTTCGTTGTATGCCTTATTACTTAGAATATTTGTGTAGACAAAATAGTCAACTTCCTCATCTGACAACTTGAAATTTGATTTAACGATTTCTTTTTCTAGAGACATTCGATCTTCACTGTAAGGTTCTCGAGAAATTTCAATTTTGAATAGATTTCTATTTACGATACCTGAAGACAGTTTTGACAGCACCGGGTCATTGCAATTTTGCCAGATTTTCATAGCACCTAAAATATCATAGTCATCAAGTAAGGCAAAGTTTTTCAGAACCTGTGAATTATCCGTAAATTCTTTTTCAGTTATCTGATTTTTAAGAAAAAATAATAGTGCTGGACTACCAAATAATTCATCTCCACGCAAAATTAGTTCTTTAGCTCTTCTTAAGGCATGCACCAACATAAATTCGGCTGCAACTACTGTTTTATGTAGATATACTTGCCAATACATCAAGCGGCGCGACACAATGAATTTTTCAATGGAATAAATTCCTTTTTCTTCCATAACCAAATTTCCATCATGTACTGTGAGCATATCAATTAAGCGATTGCTCCCAATAATTCCTTCAGATACTCCAGAGTAAAAACTATCCCGATTTAGATAGTCTAATCGATCCATGTCCAATTGACTTGAGACGAGTTGGTGTAAAAATGGTTTAGAATAGGTGTCTTTAAAAATCAAAAGGGCTCTTTCGAGGTCATCGCCAAATTCGTTAGACAATTCTTTTATGAAATAACCTGAAATTTTTTCATGACTCACATTCTTAACAATATCATATTCTAGCGCATGACTAAATGGCCCATGGCCAATGTCGTGCAGCAGAATTGCAATGAGTACAGCGCGTTCTTCATCGGCACTGATTTCGAACCCCTTTTTTCGTATTGTTTCAATGGCTAGACTCATTAGGTGGGTAGCTCCAATAACGTGATGAAAACGTGTATGGATGGCTCCTGGATATACAAGATGACTTAATCCTAACTGCATAATTCTTCTGAGTCGCTGCATGTATGGATGTTCAATAATATCAAAAAGAATTTCAGTAGGAATTGTAATAAATCCGTAGATGGGATCGTTTACAATTTTCTTTTTATTATTTAGAGTGAGTTTTGGTCGCAAAACATTAATTTTATTCAAAACTAAGAATTAAAATACAATATGCAAGGCACAATCCTTTGGGCAGATGACGAAATTGATTTGTTGAAACCCCACGTAATATTTTTAGAGGAAAAAGGATATCTTGTCAAAACAGTAAAGTCAGGTGGAGATGCTATTGATGCATGTCTTGAAGAAGATTTTGACATAATATTTTTAGATGAAAATATGCCTGGTGTATCAGGTCTGGATGCCTTGGTAAAAATAAAAGAAATTCGTCCCTTGATTCCAATTGTAATGATAACAAAGAGTGAAGAGGAACACATAATGGAGGAAGCTATTGGCAGCAAAATTTCTGATTATCTTATAAAACCGGTTAATCCAAAACAAATATTATCAAGCATCAAGAAAAATCTCGATAGTTCGAAATTAGTTTCTCAACGAACGTCATCTGCATACCAACAAGATTTTCGTCAAATTGGCCAGCTAATGGCTGGAAGATTATCTCATTCGGAATGGGTTGAACTTTTTACTAAATTGATTTATTGGGATTTAGAATTAGAAAAATCAAATAATATCGCGATGCGCGAAATTTTAGAAATGCAACGAAAGGAGGCCAACCAGTTATTTTGCAGATATGTTGAAAATAATTACGAAGATTGGTTGAAAGGTGGAGAGGATGCTCCAAAAATGATTCATACTATTTTAAAAGAAAATATTTCTCCATTTATCGGAAAACAAAAAACTGTTGTTCTGGTAATTGATAACTTACGATTCGATCAGTGGAAAATTTTAGAACCAGAATTCTCAAAGTATTTTAAAGTTGAAAAAGAAGAGGTGATCTTCTCGATTTTACCGACTGCAACTCACTATGCACGAAATGCTTTTTTTGCCGGATTAATGCCCTCAGAGATAGAGAGGCGCTTTCCAAATCTATGGAAAAATGAGGATGACGATGGGGGGAAAAATCTTCATGAAGCTGATTTTTTAGAGGCAAATCTTAAAAGATTGGGCAAACAAGTAAAATGGTCATACAATAAAATTACAAATCTTGAAGCAGGAAAGAAATTGAATGACCAATTCTCAAAATTGAAGGAAAATGATGTAAGTTTTATCGTTTATAATTTTGTTGACATGCTATCTCATGCGAGAACAGAGATGGAAATGATTAAAGAATTGGCTTCAGACGAAGCGGCCTACAGATCACTTACCATGTCTTGGTTTCAGCATTCTCCTTTATTTGAAATTGTTAAAAAAATTGCTGATAGTAAGATGAAGCTTATTATTACAACCGATCATGGGACCGTAAAAGTTTCCAATCCAATTCGGATAATTGGTGAGAAAACAACAAATACAAATCTTCGTTATAAGGTAGGACGTGGTTTATCATACAATACAAAAGAAGTTTATGTGGTAAAAAACCCACAAGACGTATTTTTACCGAAACAAAAGATATCTGCTGAATTTGTTTTTGCAGGTGATAATGATTACTTTGTTTATCCGAATAATTACAATCAGTTTGTCAATTATTATCAAAATACTTTTCAGCACGGGGGAATTTCATTGGATGAACTACTCATTCCGTATATTGAATTAAGTTCGAAATAAAGAAACTACCACCGGTTAAATTATAAAAAGATTAACTTTGTGGTAATGCGAATTTTTTTCTTTTTCTTTTTAAGTAGTTCATTTTTTGGTAATGCACAGTTGTATAAGCCTGAAAATTCTCTTTTATGGGAAATTTCTGGTAATGGGCTTAAAAAAAAATCTTATTTATTTGGAACCTTCCACAGCAATCAGAAAGATTTATTTGGATTTTCTGATACTCTCTTTTATGCATTGGATAAAGTAGAATTAGTTGCTCTTGAGACTGATATATTCTCCCTTTTCAAAAAAATGGACGTTCGTAAGGATGCAGTTGAGTTGAAGTTAGATATATATGGAGATCCATATTCAATAAGTAAAAAAGCCTCAAACACCGTTTATGGGGATGAAGATGGCATGCCTCAATTCATGGATGCATATTTTCAACAGTATGCGACCAATGCTCAAAAACAGCTGTATTTTTTTGAAACATACACCGATCAAACAAAAGCGCTTTCCGAAGTTAAAAAGTCAAACCAACTTTTTTTCAATTTTAGTGAAACAAGGAAGGAGGTCATGTTTAATTTATACGTAAATGGAGACATTGAGAAAATTGAAGAATTTACACGTAAAAGTCTACTGAAGGAAAATTATGTTAATTTAATTATAACCCGCAATGGAGAAATGTCCGAAAAACTTGATTCAATTCTCAAATTAAATAGTGTTTTTTGCGCAGTGGGGGCGGCTCACTTAGGAGGCGGAAAAGGGCTTATAAATCTATTGAGGAAAAAAGGGTATACAGTACGCAAAGTTGAGGCAACATACAGTGAGCTGTCTATTACGGAAAAAAGAAAAGTGAAGGAAAAAAACTATTACAACTATCAAAATCGCGAACTTAATGTTTCAGCGATATTTCCTGGAAAGCCTTTTGAATTTATAAATGACGATGGATCTATTGAGTTGATTTATTGTGAATTAGGCCAAGGAAATTCTTATATTTTGCAATTAATTCCAGCACAAGACTCTCTCTCCTTAGAAGATTATGCCTCTATTTATATCGCTAGCCCATCTGTTTTGGAGCCACTGAAAGTTCAACTTGACGATGGTACTGTGGTAATGGATGGATTATCCTACAGTTACCCAGAAGGATTGAGTTGGGTGCGTGTGAATAAGAACAATACACTTGTTGTTGTAATGAAGGTATATGGAGGAAATAAATTCATGGCTTCAAAACGGTATAAAAATTTCTTTGCAAAAGTTTGGTTAGGACGAGACTAGTCTCTCTTTGACCTCTTTAGTTTTTATCCAATAATATTTTACCTTTGCGGTATATTAATTCAATAAAATCAGTTAATTATTTCGGGTTTAAAATAAATTTTATGAATTGTAATTTACTTTTTTTACCTTTCAAGTTCTTTTACCAAAAATCAATATTTATGTCAGTTAGCACTTTTGGATTTAGCCTATACTTACTCGTTGCATGCAATATTGGAACTACTTCGGGCAATGTAATAACAACGAAACCCATAGATGATACTATCAAGCCACCTGTCTATGTTGATAATGGGTCCTTTAAAGATTTAGCCCTTGTAAAGGTTATTCAAAGTAGATCAGCGGCTACAAAAGATAAAATGACAGTATATGAGGCTGCAATAAACTCCCCAAAATCAGTAACGTATTCTTCAGACGGCAGTAAATTTTACGTAAATAGTTTGGAAGGATACACCACTGTTGTTTTTGACGCCAAATCATTAAAAAAACTGAAAGAAATTAAACATATATTTTCAGCTTCAAATAATAGATTATTTAAGGAAAATGAAAATACTGTTTTTGATTATAAATTCAAACAAACAAAATCAGAATACAATCATTTTTCTGGGAAACCCGTAGAGAGCTGTCTTTCTCACAACGGCAAATATTTGTGGGTAACCTATTACAGAAGAGATTGGGATCCTAAGGCAGAATCTCCATCTGCTGTGGCAATAATCGATACTAAAAACGATGAAATCATACGAGTAATGCCAAGTGGGCCTCTGCCAAAAATGATTGCATGCTCAAGCAACAATAAGTTAATTGCAGTAACTCATTGGGGAGATAATACGATTGGGCTGATTGACATATCAAGTAATAATCCATTTGATTTTAAGTATGTTTCCCACATTGTAGTTGACAATCGTTTAAGTATGAATTTCAGCTCAGGTTCTGATAGAGATAACGATTGTGGAAATTGCCTTCGTGGTACTGTTTTTACTCCCGATAATAAAAAGATTCTAATTGCAAAAATGTCTGGTAATGGAATTGCAGTCGTAGACGTAGCAAGTCGCAAGTACTTGGGGACGATAGTTGGAGCATCCTCAAATTTACGTCATTTGATTATCAATCAAGGGTATTTAATGTTAAGTTCAAACAGAAATGGAGTTGTACAAAGGGCTAAATTAGATGATATTTTTTCTCAAAATTTTGATGAAAATAATGAAATTTCGTTTAGCAAATGGGAAACAGTTGATGTAGGTCCAGGCGCCCGAACAATCGATATAACGAGAGACGGAAAATATATTTTCGCCTGTGTAAATGATGCATGCAAAGTATCCGTTATTGAAGCATTAACAATGAAAAAAATTATGGAGGTTGATGCTGCAAAATTTCCCGTAGGAATGTCATTATCCCCCGATGGGAAACAACTAGTTACTACTTCACAAGGTAAAAGCACTACACCAGGATCCGGAAATACAGTAATGGTTTTTGATGTGATTTACGAGAAACCCTAATGAAACATCGAATAAAGTAAAAGTCGATATTAAACTAAATTCACTTTTTAGGATTTTTCACACCAAATCTACGCGTAGAATTCCTTAACTTTGACTGCGAAATAAGTTATGGAAAATCAGAAAAAGCTTCAGATTTACAACAGTTTAACCGGTAAAAAAGAATTATTCGTGCCTTTGCATGATAATTATGTGGGGATGTACGTTTGTGGTCCTACTTTGTACAGTGAACCACATATGGGTAATATGAGAACGTTTATCAATTTTGATTTGATTTATCGCTATTTACTCCATTTGGGTTACAGGGTAAAATACGTAAGAAATATTACAGATGCCGGACACATAACGAATAGCGCTGGATACGAAGAGGATAGTATTGGTAAAGCAGCTCGGTTAGAACAAGTACAATCACTTGAAATCGTTTACAAATACAATTTGAAATTTCAAGAATTACAGCGAATTTATAATCTATTATCACCGAGTATTGAACCCACTGCAACGGGACATATTCAAGAGCAGATTGAAATTATCGAACAAATACTTCAAAATGGCTATGCCTATGTTGTAAATGGATCAGTATATTTTGATACCCAAAAATATATGCAGGATTTTAATTACGGTATTTTAAGCGGAAGAAAAGTAGAGGAACTTTCGACTGAAACTCGTTCTTTGAATGCGCAAGATGAAAAGCGGTTTTTTGCTGATTTTGCATTGTGGAAAAAGGCGAATCCTGAGGATATGCAAATTTGGCGTTCTCCATGGGGCGATGGAAATCCCGGGTGGCATATTGAATGTACAGCTATGAGTACAAAATATTTAGGAAAGCAGTTTGATATTCATGGAGGAGGAATGGATTTAAAATTTCCACATCATGAGGATGAAATCGCTCAAAGTTGCGGTTCGTTTGGATGTAATCCGGCAAAAGTTTGGATGCATGCAAATATGCTAAATGTTAATGGGCAGAAAATGAGTAAATCATTTGAAAATTATTTTCTACCGAAAGAAATCATCGATGGAACCACATCACTTTTTAAAAAAGCATATTCGGCCAATGTAATTCGATTTTTTATGATGCAGGCTCATTACAGAAGTACGTTAGATTTTACAGAATCGGCATTAGATGCGGCTGAAAAAGGTCTTTCTCGGTTAAGCGAAGGAATTAAACTAGTGGAAAAAATCACCGTTTCAGATAAATCATCTTTTGATGTTCAAGGGGTTATTCAAAATTTTTACGAGGCAATGAACGATGATTTTAACGCACCAATTCTTATTGCAAATTTATTTGATGCCGTAAAATTCGTCAATTTAATTAACGATGGAAAGGAAACCATTTCTTCAGATGATAGGGCGCTGTTGGATAAAGAAATGAATGGATTTATTTATGACGTGTTAGGTGTGGAGTTAAAAACTGCTTCATCTCATTCAAAATTAAATCCGGTGATGGATTTAGTAATGGATTTACGTCAACAAGCACGACAAAATAAAGACTGGACTACTTCAGATAAAATACGCAATGCGTTGGAGGAAGCGGGAATTGTAGTAAAAGATGGAAAGGAAGGAACTACCTGGAGTTGAAGAATTTTGAAAACCAATATTAAGTGCTTATAAGGCGAAATTTACAGCTTTTTTGGGTTGGCCTAGCGTCATACTTCCGTGCATTTTTTTTTATCGTTCGCCACGGCTTTATCTTTTATTTGATTATTCCTTTTGTTCTTCTATTTATAATTTACAGGTATGGATATATTCTTCAAAATAATGTTTTTGAAGCAAAGCTAGACACAATAAACAGTCTTATTTGGTATTTGATATATGGGCTTGTGGAGGTTACTATCGGGATGGTTTTGATGTACTTCGCTAAATACATGGTGGTTGCATTTCTTTCTCCCTTGCTTACATATATTTCTGAGAAAACGGAGCGAATTCTCACCAAAGAGAAACAAGAATTCTCATGGAGTCAGTTTAAGGAGGATGTTGTAAGGGCCCTCAAAATAATGATTCGAAATTTAATGTGGTATTACATTTATTTTTTATTCATTCAACTGATCGCATTCATTTTTTGGGAAAAACCGAGTGAGAGTCCTTTGCAATGGATAGTTATTTTAATTGCTTCTTATTATTATGGATTCAGCTTTTTGGATTATGTTAATGAACGTCGTAGGAGAAATGTTAGTGAGAGTATTATTTTCATCCGTAAACATTATGGATTGGCTATTTCGATTGGGTTAATTTATTACTTAATGATTTTTGTTCCGGTAGATCTTCGAATATTTTTTGAATATACACTGACTTTAGAAAATACATATGAGTTGATTCGTCAGTTATCTTGGTGGGTTTTAGCAGCTTCAGCACCAATTTTTGGAATTGTTTCTGCAACACTCGCCATGTATGAGATTGATAAACCAAACTCTCAAAAGTAGATTGAAATTAAAGAGTTTCTTACAAACTGATAACAGTTGAGTTAAATGAGTTTTGGTGCCTAATTTTAACAGTATATTTTCCTTTGTTGAGTAACTTTAAGTTTATAAGACCAACTTGAGTTGAAATTTTTTCATTCAGCATAGTTTTTCCCTGAGAATCAATAATTTCAATAAATATATCTTGAATTTTTCTACCATTTTTAGTTACTTGCAAATGTTGATTATCTGTTAACATTGTTGTTACATAACCAAGTTCATTTTTCAGAGATTTACTCCTCAACATAAATTTCTTTTTTGTTTTAAGCTTTGTTTCTTTTACAGGTTTATTGTAATGAATATCTTCCTTACCAAAGTCGATTTGATTTTTAAGTTTCAGATAATCAGTGTCTGAACCATTTTTCCAAACCCGAATATAATCAACCTCAAATGAATTAGGAAAAACAGTTTTCTTATTAATTCCTGGTGCAAATGGGCCTCCTTTTACAGCGATTGATAAATTAGCTATTAAGTGCATTGATGTTTTAAAATCACCTCTATATTCGCCAACTATTTCTCCATTAACATAAAATGTAACACGGCCTGGTTCCCATAAACCCGAATATATTACCCATTCGTCCACAAGTCTTACATTAAATTTAAGCCAGCTTCCCCAACGTTTTGTAATAAAAGGTAACCCTCTCATTTTTATGTATTTACATCTATTAGGGCAATGTATGTCAACATGCATTTTGTTGTATTTTTCCCCTTTCATTTCCATAAAGTCAATTTCTTCATTTGGTTCTCCACCATATAACCAGAATGCAGGCCACAATCCTTGTCCCGAAGGGGATTTTGCTTTACATTCGAAATAGCCGTATTTGAAAGTTTGTTTACTGAAAGCAACAGAGGTTAAATAGTTTAGTTGGATGTTATTATTTCTCACCTCAACCTGATTTTTTTTGATTTCATTTGAATCTAATATCCAATCAGGAAATTGATACCACATGGATGTGGTGTCAGCCCCTAATGTAAGAATGCCGTTGGATACATAGACCATTTCCGGCGCAGAATACATGCCTATTTTGAAATCTAACCCTCCCCATTGATATCGATCCAGCCATTTTTCTGAATTCAAGGATTTGCCGCTAAATTCATCATTAAAAAATGGATGATATGATTCAATCGTATCAGTATGAATTCTCCAGAGCGACGAATTATTTTGGCTAAAAATGTTCGGGATGATTAAAATTAAATAAATCCAAAAGTGTAAAGCATTCATTTTTAATAAATTTGAACATAACACAGAAAAAAAAAATCAGAACCAAAATGATTTTCTTCCGTAGAACGAAACTGTTTTGGAAACACGTAAATTTAGTTATTTTATTTTTGCGCTAGGAATTTCAATTCTTTTAGCTTGCTCAAGTAGATCAGTTCCCGAGCTTATTTCGACTAAGATTGATCTCGCACAAATAAAAGAAAAGGGCGTATTAACTATGCTCACAGAGAATACTTCAACATCCTATTATATTTTTCGGGAAAATGAACAAGGCTATGAATATGAGTTATTAAAGCGTTTTTCAGAACATATTGGCGTGCAGTTAAAAGTTAAAGTAATTTCAGATACGAAAAAATTCTTTCGTTACTTAAATGATGGGGAAGGAGACATAATCGCATGTAATTATTCAGTCACTCGAAGTAGAAGAAAAATTCATGATTTTTCAATCCCATATTTGAAAAGCAAGCAAGTACTTGTGCAACAGAAGCCAAATGGCTGGGAGGAAATGACTCCAGATGAAATAAATAAACAATTAATTAGTGATCCTTTAATGCTCAAAAATCGGACAGTGTATGTTCGAAATAATTCTTCTTATTACCAACGGATAGTGAATTTGCAACAAGAAATAGGAGATACGATTTATGTGAAAGAGATTGAGGGTGACCCAGCCCCAGAAGATTACGTTTTAGCTGTAGCGAACGGATCCATTCCGTTGACTGTTGTCGATGAAAATATTGCTAAAGTAGTAAGTAAAGGCAACTCTAATTTGGATATTTCCACAGTCATTTCTTTTACACAATCTATTGCTTTCGGCATAAGAAAAACGAGTCCACAGTTGAAGGCTGCTCTGGATAATTGGTTGAAAAATTTTCTAAAATCCAAAGAGTATGCAGAGTTAGCGAAGCGTTATTTTGGAGTTGAAATTCAACCTCAAGAATCATTACCGATTGAGCAAGAGATGTTAAAAAATGGTCAAATATCATCGTTCGATCATTTATTCAAATCATCTGCGAAAAAATACGGTGAAGATTGGATACTATTGGCTGCTATTGCGAATAAAGAGAGTAGATTTAATCCTTATGTAATAGGACTTGGGGGTGCTTATGGAATGATGCAATTTATGCCAATTTCAGGCCCTCAATATGGGGTTTATCCTGACTCAAGTCCTGAAGTTCAAATTGAAGGGGGGATGAAAATGATGAAAGAACTTTTGAAGCGTTATGAGCGTGTTCCAAGTCGCGAGGATCAAATCAAATTTGCCCTTGCTGCCTATAATGCCGGATATTGTCATATTGATGATGCTATGAAATTAGCTGGTAAAAATGAGATGAATCCATACGTATGGAAAGGTAATGTTGAGTTAATGATTCGAAATCTTTCCAACCCTTCTTTTTATCGTGACAACGCTGTTCAGTGCGGGGCTTACCGTGGACATGCAACGGATTATGCAAATTCAATCTATAACCAATACTTGAAGTGGAAGGAGCAGCTTCAGTAATGAAAAAAGAACCCAGCCTCATTGTAATTCAGGGTCCAACTGCTAGCGGAAAGACAAAAATTGCTATAGAACTCGCAAAATACCTGAATACGGTGGTGATTTCAGCAGATTCACGGCAGTTTTACAGAGAGATTTCAATAGGTACCGCTAAACCGACCGTGGAAGAAATGGCTGGCGTAACGCATTATTTTATTGATTCGCATACGCTGGAAGATGAGGTTTCGGCAGCTTGTTTTGCGACTGAGGCCAGAGAATTGATTCTAAAGGAACTATCTCATTTAGAATATATACTAATCGTTGGCGGTTCAGGACTTTTCATTCAAGCGCTTTGCGAAGGGTTGGATGCAATTCCACACGATTTAAACCTTCAAAATCAACTTACAGAAGAATGGAAATCAAACGGATTAACTGCATTTCTAGAAGAGTTGAAAAACAAAGATCCTGATTATTTCCAACTAATTGACAAAGAAAATCCACTTCGTGTTATTCGAGCTATTGAGGCTATTCGACTTTCCGGTAAAACACTGACTGAATTGAGATCTGGGAATGCCAAGACTGGCTTTGATACCGTTTTTTATTTCACTACAGATTTACCCCGAGAAGAATTGTACAAGCGAATTAATGACCGGGTTGATCACATGCTTGAGTTAGGTTTGGAAAACGAGGCTCGTTCAGTTTTTAAGTTGAAACATTTAAAGTCTTTACAAACGGTAGGCTATCGCGAGTTATTCGATTTTTTTGATGGAAAAATCAGTAGAGAAAGCGCAATAGATTTAATAAAGCAACATTCTCGAAATTATGCGAAACGTCAAATCACGTGGTTTAAATCACACAATCAAGGAACTTTAATTTCCAAGGAAGTTGATTTTTTGAATTTAGTTAAAAATAAAATAAACCTAACAAATTGATTTTAAATTTTAATTATTTTTGTCTGTAAAATTCTTTTAAATGGTACTGCGATTGATTGTTTCCGTTTTATTCTTGTGGACATATTTCTCATTCGCTCAATCAGATACTTCTGCACCTAAGAATTTACGCCTAATTCATAAAAATCATTTTGGATATAGTTTAGGTGGCCCAAGTTTTTTTGGCGCTTATTATGAACATTTTTTCAATCAAAATTGGAGTGTTGAAACAGGTTTTGGGACACTTTTAGTTATCGGTTCAGTCTATGTCGAAGGGCGCTATTATATTGGTGAAAAGGATAAATTACAAAGATTCTCACCGTATGTCGGCGCTGCTTTCGGTGCTGGTTTATACATTGACGATGGTGGAACTCCAATTGGTTATGTGCCAGTTGGCATTCAATTTCTGAGCACGAAAGGGTATGCTTTTTCGCTCGAAGCAGCTCTTCTCTATTTTGATGGTGAATACTTTCCAATGGGGGGCTTGAAAATTCGTTTACTCAAAAAGAAGAAGAAAAAGCCAACCAAGATTGAGATTGAAAAAAGTCCAAAGCCTTCCTCTTTGAAAAAAAATAGGCAGTATAGTATGGGCATTAATTTAAGTTCTTTTATAAATCCAAATTTTGTGTTTCAGGGTAAACCTGATTTGTTTTTTGCCTCAAATCCAAATTTTGATTTTTTTGTTCAAAAAGAAATTTCTTCGAAATATGCGCTCAGGTTTCCTGCTAGAATTGGTTTGAATGCCAACTATGACTAGGAAAGCCAGGTTAATCAGGATATTTATCGAAATGCTAAGAAAACGATACTGGCTGATCTTGGCTTCGAGCCATTGTTTTATGTGTATCGAAATAAAGCGCTTAAAGGATATGTTGTGCCAAGTATCAGTGTAGGTATTGGTCGTAAAATCTCAAAAGACTATGTAATTTCTGCATCCCAGGGAGATTATAAATATACCTCTGGAGGAACCTATTCTTATGCTAAATTTGGTTTTTCGATGGGTGCACAGTGGGCTATAACTAGGTTTTTACACGTGGGAATGGAATACGGGGGATATGTTGCCAATAATTCCTATTCAACAACTAGTGCGTTTGGTGATTTTGGACAAAAATATTACGGTGGATTATTCGGTAAGTATTTTTTGGTTTGTCAATTGGGTACTGAAAAGAAATAAGTTCAGGTTTTCAAATAACAATGGTCCAAACACTCAATCAACCAAACGGATGATTTTTCACTTCCTTGATTCGCAAGCCGATTAGCTTTTCTATACCTCTGATATAAGGATGTTCTTCCACATCACAGAATGAAAGTGCTTTTCCACTTGCACCTGCGCGACCGGTTCTACCAATTCGGTGAACATACGTTTCAGGAATGTTTGGAATGTCGTAATTAATTACCAATTCCAATTCGTCAATATCAATTCCGCGGGCTGCAATATCGGTGGCAACTAATACCTGTATTGTCCTATTTTTAAAATTGTTTAACGCATTTTGCCGTGCGTTTTGAGATTTATTTCCATGTATTGCTGCGGCTTTAATGTTTGCACGCGAAAGAATTTTCACCACGCGATCCGCTCCATGTTTGGTTCTCGTAAAGATCAATACAAAATTTATAGCTTTTTCGCCTAGAATATGGAGGAGTAAGTCCTTTTTCTTTGCTGTTACCACATGAAAGAGTTCTTGTTCAATTTTTTCAGCGGTTGAGGAGACGGGAGTAACAACAACTTGCTTTGGATTTGTTAGCATCGTACTGGCAAGCGTTTTAATTTCCTTGGGCATGGTGGCTGAAAAAAACAAAGTTTGCCTTTTTGCCGGAATGAGTTTAAGTACTTTCTTCACGTCATGTATGAACCCCATGTCTAGCATGCGATCTGCTTCGTCTAACACAAAGACTTCCAAGCTTCTTAAATCGATATAGCCTTGTTGTTGTAAATCGAGCAAACGACCCGGTGTTGCAACCAGAATATCAATTCCACTTTTCAAGCGATTAATTTGATTGGTTTGATTTACTCCGCCAAAAATCACTGCGTGACGCAGATTCAATTGGCTTCCATAATCTTTGATGTTTTCTTCAATCTGAATAGCCAATTCGCGGGTTGGAGTCAATATTAACGATCGAATTTTTCTACGTCCTTCGTTCTTTTGTGTTTTGTACAAGTTTTGAAGAATTGGGATGGCAAATGCGGCTGTTTTTCCGGTTCCCGTTTGTGCGCAACCCATAATATCTGATCCTGAAAGGATAATTGGAATGGCTTGTTGTTGAATAGGTGTTGGGGTGGAATATCCTTTAATTTCAAGAGCTTTTAAGATCGGCTCTAAAAGATCGAGTTCTTTGAATGTCATAAATAGCGGTTATTCTACGAAGACAAAAAAAGAATGAAATCCTAGAATTTTTTACAAAGGTAGGTGAACGAGCTGCTAAAACCTATTTTTTGGTGGAAATAATATCCCAATATTTGTGGAAACAAAAAAAGGTTGCCTTAAGACAACCTTTTCATATTCAAACTAACGATTGATTTACACCAATCCTTGATCGATCATTGAATCAGCAACTTTCACAAATCCTGCAATGTTTGCTCCCTTCACGTAATCTACATTTCCGTCTTCGCCTTTTCCGTATTTCACACAAGCCTCGTGGATAGAAACCATGATGCCGTGTAAACGTTGATCAACTTCCTCAGAAGACCAAGATAAACGCAATGAGTTTTGTGACATTTCTAGTCCTGAGGTAGCCACTCCACCTGCATTGGATGCCTTTCCTGGTGCAAAAAGAATATTTGCAGAAAGGAATGCTGTAATTGCTTCAGGTGTAGAGGGCATATTAGCCCCTTCGGCTACACATTTAACTCCGTTTGCAATTAACACTGCGGCCTCATCGCCATTTAGTTCATTTTGTGTTGCACAAGGTAATGCGATATCAACCTTCACCTCCCATGGGCGTTTCCCTGCTACAAATTTCGCGGACGGATATTTTGTCGGATATTCAGAAATCCTCCCTCTTTTTACATTTTTTAATTCCATGACATAAGCCAATTTACTTGCGTCAATTCCATCTGAATCATAGATGTATCCCTCTGAATCTGAGAAAGTCACAACTTTAGCGCCTAATTGCGTTGCTTTTTCACAAGCATATTGCGCAACGTTACCCGATCCGGATACTGCGACAACTTTTCCATTAAAAGAATCTCCTTTGGTTGCTAGCATTTCTTTTGCGAAATATACTGTTCCATACCCGGTTGCTTCCGGACGAATCAATGATCCGCCCCAATTGCGTGCTTTTCCGGTTAACACACCCGTAAATTCATTGCGAATTCTCTTATATTGACCAAACATATATCCGATTTCGCGACCTCCTACACCGATATCTCCGGCAGGGACATCTGTGTCAGCACCAATGTGGCGACATAATTCGGTCATGAAAGATTGACAAAATTTCATCACTTCGTTATCTGACTTTCCTTTCGGGTCAAAATCAGAACCTCCTTTACCACCACCCATAGGCAATGTAGTAAGTGAGTTTTTGAAAATTTGCTCAAATCCTAAAAACTTCAATATAGAAAGGTTAACACTTGGGTGAAATCGCAGTCCTCCTTTGTATGGTCCGATAGCAGAGTTAAATTCTACGCGGTACCCACGGTTTACTTGTACATTTCCGTTATCGTCCAACCAAGGAACTCGGAAAATAATCGTTCTTTCTGGCTCAACAATACGGTCTAAAATTTTGGCCGCTTTGTATTTCGCATTTTCTTCAATTACCGGGATAACCGCTTCAGCTACTTCATGAACAGCTTGAATAAATTCAGGTTCTCCACCGTTTTTTGCTTTAACGCGATCC